>Ga0123335_1002338_pt1 | contig 28538 bp, 27 predicted proteins | sample BiotimSIPDNA_2_FD_89707 | JGI IMG/M metagenome (GOLD analysis project Ga0123335, IMG submission 89707) | Anaerobic biogas reactor microbial communites from Washington, USA - Biogas_R2 time_0 SIP DNA | ecosystem: Engineered > Bioreactor > Anaerobic > Unclassified | place: Washington, USA... | reverse complement strand
TCTATGAAGACAGCCCCGTCCCATTTATTCATGTAATCTTGCAGCGGTTCCGGATCATGAACCGGGTCGTTACCCTCGTCGATGAGGCTGTCGTAGTGGGAAATTATATCGTATTTCAAAAAATCTTTTAATTTCAGGTTGATCATGATTATAATATGCAGTTAAAAGTTTAGCCGAAATCTTTTTTATACCGCGTTTGATAAGTATCAATTAGTCTTACGAAATAGAGAATATATATTTCAGTTTCACGCTTTACCTTATATCACACCGCTCAAACAAATCCAACCGACCGTCCCTGAAGGACTTCATTTCCCGCGGCTTTATAATGTCATTTTCGTCAATCCCGCCGCACAGCAAAGGAGACGACGGATTGTATTCCCCGCGGCACCTGTCGACAGGGGTTTGATTGAAATTAGCATAGCAATACACACAGCCGTTTCCGCAGGTATTGTATGCCCCGAGGTCTATGCTCGAAACACAGCGGCAGGCGGCGCGCTGGTTCTTGTCCCGCTCGATGCTGAGCTTATAATTCCCGATGCGTTCGAAGCGCTCTTTGTCTATGCAGGCGGCATGACCGACTCCGAATCTGCCGAGATCGATTTCCTCGGCGCAGGTGTCGATATATATGCCGTGCTCCTTGGCGATATCGCAGAAGCCCCCTGTCAGTTCCTCCGCCTGCCCCGAAGTTAGCGGACGAATGCCGAGGGGGTCGATATTTCGCTTTATATTCCTGTATAAGTCAAGAAAACTTATGGTGCATTTTTCGGTATAACCGGCAAGCCTGCCGCAATAGGCACGAAAATGCTCGATATGATAAAGCATCGTGTATCTGTCGCTTAACAGTATCGGGTCATAGCGCCAGATCACCCGTTCCTTTCCGATGAGAGAAGAGAGTTTTTGAAACGCCGGTATGATGACGTCGTCCTTTGACGGAAGGTTCTTCTCAATATCGGTGCCGTATGGGGTCAGCGTAAACTGAAAATAGTAAACATAATCCCGCAGCTCGTCAAGGCGGTGCAGCATGGGCGAAGGATTCTTTGTCCAGAAAACAATGCCGTCCACCAGGTCGGGAGACAATGACACTTCGCTGATACTTTGTGGATTCATAGGATTGCGGACATAAGCATAACCGGCTTTGATTCGGTTAAATAACCATTCCGAATAGAAAGAGGGAATATCCGTCCTCCGGCTTGCGCTGATTATCATTGTCTCACCTCGCTTTTATATCTGGCAACGGTTATATATAAGATTCAGCTCGACAACTTCACACCGTTTCTGCCGCTGCGAGCCTTGCAGATTAGCTGTGTCATGGTACCCATGGGGCAGTAAACGCACCAGCTGCGCGGTTTAAACAGCACCATTGTAATCAGTCCGAGGATGGTGGAAGTCAGCATGACGCTGTAGAAGCCGAAAGCAAACTGAGCGACGCCGGGGTGAAAGAGCGTTCCGTGATAAGCCCACTTCCACGGAACCTTGAATGTCCACAGCAGTGTGACCACCTGCTTCAGGTCCTGAGCTCCGGCAAACACCAGATAGGTATTCCAGAGCATAAGAAAGAACATGGCAAAGAAGAATACTAAGAATCCGTAGCGAAACCACTTGCTTTTCATCCACCCGGGAATATCCTTTTTGCGTGACAACCCGAATCTCCCTCCCAAAAGACTGAACAGCTGACCTCTGCCGCAGTAGCGGCTGCAATAGCCCTTGGTACCCTTTATAATCGCGATAATCAGCGGTATAAAGAAGCATAACAAGCCGAGCCATGCGAACATGATGTTTATAAAGCCAAGAATCAGATAGCTCAGCGAAAAGATCCAGAGATAATCATACCACTGTTTTTTCATACTCCTAATGCTCGTCATTCACACACCTCCCGAATCTCTATAATGCTGGCAGGGCATTCCTTTACGCACTTTCCGCAGCCGATGCATCTGTCCATATCAACCCGGGCGGTAATGCCTTTGATAATCCGAATCGCTCCGAAAGGACAGACCTTGACGCAGCAGCCGCAGGCAACGCAGTCCTTTTGAGCAACAAATGCTTTTCTTTTACTTCTGACAGCAGTCATTTGTAACCTCCTTGTAAATCAATCATCTGATTGTAATACAAAGAAGGTTATTTTTCCGTGACTATATCACCGATTGTCTTATGACATTATAAAGCCACGCTTCGCAAAAGTAAAGCGTGGCTTTGTATATTATCTATATTTTATTATTTATCCATACCGCAGTCGGTTGCCGCTTCGATAAGCGCACGGTCATTCATCACCGCACTGTAGAAGCGATAGCCGCCGGTGAAGTTGTAGGCTTCATATCCGAGCCCTTCCAGAATTCGGCAGGCAATGTAGCTGCGAACGCCGCTCTGGCACATCACATACACCGGTTTGCCCTTTTCCACTTCGTCGATCCGCTCCCGAAGTTCGTCTACGGGGATATTCTTGAAGTCCTCAGCATATCCGCCGCTGTATTCCTTCACGGTGCGGGTATCCAGCAGCGTGACGCTTCCGTCGCGCGGGAGGTTGGGTTCATCCTCTATATGCCACTGCTTGAGAATACCCTTCGAGATGTTGTCTATCATAAAGCCCGCCATGTTCACGGGATCCTTGGCAGAGGAATAGGGCGGAGCATAGGCGAGATCAAGGTCCTTTAGCCCGGTTGCCTTCATGCCGACGTGGATTGCGGTTGCTATCACATCGATCCGCTTATCAACACCCTCATAGCCGATGATCTGAGCGCCCAGCAGACGGTATGTCCCCTTCTCAAAGACAACCTTGATGGTCATAACCTTGCCGCCGGGATAGTAACCCGAATGATTCTGAGGAGACAGAATCACGGTATCAACATCCAGACCGGCATTGCGGGCGTTTGTTTCATTTATGCCCGTGGTAGCCGCCGTTAAATCAAATATCTTTATAACGCTGCTTCCCAGGGAGCCTGAATAGCGGCTGTCGCCGCCGCAGATATTGTCGGCAATTATGCGTCCCTGCTTGTTGGCGGGACCGGCAAGAGATATAAGGGCGTCGGCGCCGGTAACATAGTGCTTCACCTGCACGGCATCGCCTGCGGCATATATATCGGGAACCGAGGTCTCCATTCTGTCGTTGACCACAATACTGCCTCTTATGCCGAGTTCCAGACCGGCTTCCTTTGCCAAAGCCGTGTCGGGAGTGACGCCGATAGCCAGCATTGCCATATCGGCATGTAAGCGTGAACCGCCCTTGATAAGTACATCGATGCCGCCGTCTTTTTCTTCAAAGCCCTCAACCGCCTGGCCGAGGGCGAGCTTGACGCCGTGCTTCCGCATTTCCGCATGGATAAAGGAAGCCATGTCCGGGTCGAAGGTCTCCATCAGCTGGGGCAGCATCTGAACAATGGTCACATCCATACCCAGTTCGCGCAGGTTCTCCGCCAGCTCGAGGCCGATAAAACCGCCGCCTGCCAATACGGCGGATTTCGGCTTATGCTTGTTGATGTATTCCTTTATGTGCAGAGCATCCTCAACCGTGCGCAGTGTAAAGAGTTTTTCCAGCCCGACACCGACAAAGCGGGGCTTAGCAGGTCTGGCGCCGGGTGAGAGGATCAGCTTATCATAGCTCTCCTCAAATACTTCGCCTGTTATAAGATTTTTAACAGAAACGGTTTTTCTGTCGGTATGTATGGCGGTTACCTCATGATTTACCTTCATGCTGACCCGGAATCGCTGCCAAAAGCTTTCAGGAGTCTGGAGCGTAAGATCATCGGGATCGGTTATCACATCGCCTATATAATAAGGCAGACCGCAGTTTGCGTAGGATATATGTCCCGAACGCTCGAAAACCACTATTTCCGCCTGTTCATTGAGCCTGCGGATTCTCGCCGCGGCAGATGCTCCTCCTGCCACACCGCCTACGATTACAATTTTCATAATATGTTGTTTTCCTCCTTTTTCCGGTAAAATATCGGTTAGTTGTATTCCAAATAATATACCACTCCGCAAAACGGATGTCAATAAATTTGCGGAAAAATTCGGAAATAACGCCTATATTTTTTACATTGTCATAACCGGTACGCTTTTATGAACGTAAGTTATATACGCCAGAACAACATCACAATCGCAAAGACGGTCTTACCCTCCCGATTAGTATCGGGGGGTAAGACCGAAAACCTATATATGCGTCTCCTTACAGCATCGCAAGGATAGCGCTCTTGCTTCTTGCGCCCATCGCCTGATTTGTAATCTTGCCGTTTTTCATAACAACCAGGGTGGGAATGCTCATGATACCGAACTTGCTTGCCAGCTCAGGCTGCTCATCCACATTGACCTTTCCGACCTTGATGTCGGAACGTTCACCGGCGATTTCTTCGATAATCGGAACCACCATGCGGCAGGGACCGCACCAGGGAGCCCAGAAGTCCAGAAGAACCGGCTTGTTCGAGTTGATGACCTCGTTCTGAAAATTATCCTTAGTAATATTGATAGCTGACATTATTAAATCCTCCTGAATTTGATTTTTTTATTTTGTATTTATATTATATCAGATTCTCGGCTGTCTTTCCGTGATAAAATCACATAACCTATTCCGCGCCCGATATTGTTTCACCCGGCCAGTCAATGATGCCGCCGAATTCCACGATATTTGTGTAACCCAGGGCTGCAAGCTTTTTCGACGCCTGCTTGCTGCGGTTGCCGCTGCGGCAGTATACCATTATCAGCCGGTCTTTGTCTGGCAACTCGGGAATGTCCTCTGTTCCTATTGTTTCATTGGGAATGCAGATGGCGCCGGGGATATGCTTATCATTGAATTCCTCGTGAGTGCGCACATCAAGAATAATATAGCCGCTTTCTTCTTCCATCATGACGATGGCTTCACTCATGGTGATCTGACGGTATGTTGCCTCTTTGATTGTTTCGTTTTTGGATTCCTGCTGCTGTTCCTGCGCCGAATCCTGTTCGGTTCCTGCCCCGGAACCCTGATTTTCTCCCTGGATCACGGGAGCCGAACAGCCGGTCAGAAACACCATCGAAAGCAGCAGAGATATTATTTTTGTCATTAAGATTCCTCCTCAATAGGTTTTGGTGGTTCCCATAACTCACAAGAAAGCACTGCGCCGATAGCGTTTATATTACCGTGCTCTAATCTGATATGGAGCGCCTCCTGTGTTTTTCTGCGGCTATTATACACGATTATTGCCTGTTCATCCGTGATAAAATCACCTTTGCCGCAAATATAATTGCCTCCGTACCCGGAGGCAATTATATTTGCTTATACATATCTTGGGGAATGGTCAATAAAGTTGCTTCGGTCCCCTCTGAGCGTTAAACTCAAATCAATTCCCGGACAGCTGCTATAGTGCGGGGGCAGTAAGTGAACGAGGATGACACACGGGTATCGTTTCGGTTCCCTTAGCAGGGGCGCGAGGGATCCAGTTATCCGCCGGATAATCTGACGTGTATTCTGTTCGCTGCCGGGTCAGCTCGGGCTCCTGCAGCACGGAATATTTGGCAAGTTCGTTTACCTTAATCTGTCGGTAGTTAAAAAAACTTTCGGGTACCCGATAGGGATTGAGCATCGTGGGGGCAAACAGCAGCGGAAGCAGAAAGAGCGATTGGCTCACGGTCATCTCTTCGGGCGCACAATCAAAATAATAACGGGCTGCCTGTCGTATCCCATATTGTCCGTTGCCGAAAAACACGAAATTCATATACAGCTCCATTATTTCCTCCTTGGAGATGCTGCGTTCCATCCATAGGGTGATGAACATCTCCATTACTTTGCGGAAATAGGATTTACGATAGTTAAAATACATGTTCTTTACAAGCTGCTGTGAAATGGTACTGCCGCCGCGAACATCGCCGGAATGGTCTCCCCGGGAGATAATCCGCAGATACCGTTTGATATTGTGCTTGGCGCTGTAGTAGATATTGCTAAGGTTTATGCCGCGGTGTTTCCAGAACTTATAATCCTCTATGGCGACAATGAAACGGATGGTGTCGGGGGTGATGTCCTCATAGGGTGTGAAATCCGGCTCCTCCCGCAGTATATTCTGCCACTGCCGTATGTTCCTCTTTCTCCACAGAAACAGCGCCGCTGCAAGTGCTGCCAGAAGATAGAGGCACACAACCACTAAGGGTATACCAAAAATCAAAAGGAAGATAAGAATCGTTTTGCTCATACTAAGTACCATTTTCTAAAGATATATTGCTGCATAGTATATCATGCTTTTCGCATGATTGCAATAATTTTCGTGTCGGTTATGCGTGGAAACCGAAATAGACGCTGCAGCCGGCAAGTGAAACACTCTGAAGACTGCGGTGACACTGCTGACGATTGAGATATTATACCGTAAAAAAGGACAAATAGCCAAAGACCGTTTATTATAATCACTTTTTCTGTTTTTGTCTGTCGGTATTCATCAGATTATTTGAATCGCGCTTGACATGCGGTAGACAATTGTGTATAGTTTAATTGTAAATTTCTTTCATAAGGAGGAGTCACATCAATATGATATTCGAAAATAATAACCAAAGACATTCATTGACGGCGCTGCTGCTTTCGGTATCCGTTCTGTTTGCGTCCTGTTCGGGTGCGGGCGGCAGCGGGGCAGATACGAGCGCTCCCGATAGTACCAAAGCCGACACCACCGTCGCGGAAAGCGTTGACATATACGCTTCTCTGCCCGAGGGCGACTTCGACGGGTACAATTTCAGAATGCTGCAGTATGAGGAAACCACGGCGGTCACCGCATTCTGCGACGCAAAGGAACTGAACGGCGAGGTTATCAACGACGACATCTACAACCGCTCCCGCAATGTTGAGCAGAAGCTGAATGTGAAAATCAGCCATACCCTGGAGACGCTTGCCAATGTCAACACCATAATGTCAAACGCAATCATCGCCGGAGAGGACGTGTATGACACCTTCTGGCAGCACTCCACCACCACAACGCAGAATTTCCTCAGCAAGGGCTATCTGCTGGATATGAGCGACATTTCAACGCTTGACTTTACGGAGCCCTGGTGGAACACAACAGCCACAGAGGATATCTCGCTGGGCAACAAGATTTTCTACGCCTTTGGAGATATAAACATACAGCTCTACGATTTCCAGAGCGTCATATCCTTTAATAAAGATATTGTGAAATCCTACAGCCTCGACAACCCCTACGATCTGGTGAACGGCGGTACCTGGACAATGGACCGCTTCATAGAAATGGGCAGTGAAGTGTCGGGAGATACAAACGGCAACGGTATAGTTGACGCCGGGGATATGTCGGGCTTCGGCGGTTACGCAACTGCTACCATGTTCGGCTTCATGCATGGCGCCGATGTATCGCTTTTCACCAAGGATAAGGACAGTATGCCAAGTTACAACGGCATATCGGCAAAGTTCGAGTCGGTGTATGACCGCTACTGCGCCTTCTTCTCGAACAAGACCTACAGCCATGTCAACGACAACTATACGGAGATTTTCTCAGCCGGCAACATGCTCTTTATGTCCCAGGGCGTGGGACAGCTCAGCCTTCTGCGCGACATCGAACCCGACTACGGCATAATCCCCTTCCCGAAATATGACGAGGCGCAGGAGGGCTATATTTCCTTCATAACCAACCAGATTCAGCCCACCGTGCTTCCCGTCACCAATACAGACCCGGAGCGCGCCGGAGCCATATTGGCCAACCTCTCCGCCGAATCCTACCGGCTTGTGCGCGACGACTACTTCGCCCTGCTGCTCAATCAGAAATATGTGCGGGACGAGACTTCAATCGAGATGCTCGACCTTATATACAACTCTCCCGCCCGCTTCGAGCTTGAGCATATCTACGACTGGGCGGCGGCTCAGCGTATAATAGCCAGCGGTTTCATGACTCCCGGTGTGAACATCGTTACAAGCATCGCCGCTATCGAATCCAAAATGCTTGCAGCCATGGAGAATACGCTCGACTATCTTGGCTTGACGACAAATTGAGGGTGATTAAATGAAAAAGACAATACCATCTCTGCTGACAGCTTTAATACTTGCCGGCACACTCATATTCAGCGCCTGCGGAGGCATTAACGATGACGACGGCGCAGCCGAGACTGCTGTTGATGAGACGGTTGTCGGAAGCGAAACAGCCGATACCGTCTCTGAAACCGAGCCGGGGGAGATCAACCGCGAGAACGCAAAACTTGGTTTGCCGGAACTTGACTTCGGCGGCGAGGTACTGAATCTGCTATATGTGGGGGAGGAGGTTTACCGCCAGGATATATACGCCGAACAGAACGGCGAGGTGGTGGACGACGCGGTTTACGCGCGCAATATGGCTATTGAGGAGTTGCTTAATGTGAAGCTGAACCTCATCTGTTTCTCCAACTCCACAAACGACACGGCGGCGCATATAGGCAATGTGGTGCTTGCCGGTGATAATCTCTATGACCTTTGCTCTACCCATCAGTCCTATACCACAAAGCTGGTTACCGAGGGCTATTTCCACAATTTCGCCGACGATGAATTTATCGGCTGGGATAACGCCTGGTGGAACAGGGATTACATGCTTGAGATGGGTGTGGGCGAAAGCCGTATCTATTTCCTTCTGGGCGATATTTCGCTGATGCGAATGAAGTCTCTTGCCTGCATATATTACAATCGTGAGATGTATGAGAGTCTGCATGGCAGAGCAGATGAACCCTATGACCTGGTGTTCAACGGCGAGTGGACATTTGATCGGTTCTCATCACTTGTGCTTGACGCCTATTCCGACCTGAACGGCGACAGCACAGTAAACGTGGGAGACCGTTTCGGTGCTTTCGGCTCAAAATCAAAATCAGTAGAGCATTTCCAATATGCCTGCCGGGTCACTACGACCACCAAGGATAGCGAGGGTATTCCAAGACTGACATTGAACAATGAACGCACTGCGGAATTTGCCGAGAAGTTCCATAACATGTATTACAACAACATAGGATTCACCATCGCAGCATCGGATAAATTTGAAACCGATATAACCGGATTTGTCAGTGGATACTACCTATTCTGCCCCGTATGGTTCCGTCACGCTGACCAACTGCGGGACATGGAGACAGACTACGGCATAATCAATTTCCCCAAGTATGAGGAGTCGGACGAATACAGCACACTGGTGCATAACGGCTCAACAGTCTTCGTTACCCCAATAACCTCCCAGCAAACCGATAAAATAGGAGCCGTTTGCGAGGCAATGGCATACTACAACTACGTAAGCGTCACACCGGCATACTACGAGGTGGCACTTAAGGTTAAATACTCCCGCGATGACCGCACCTCTCAGCTGTTAGATTTAATCTCTGCGTCTGCGTATACAAACTTCGGTTATGTCTACTCGAGCACAATAGCCGGCATGGGTACCATGCGCTCATTTATAAGCGCAAATTCAAACAACTTCGCCTCATGGTATGCCGCGAAAGCCGATGCCGCTCAAGCAGGACTTGATAAGCTGGTTGAATTGTATCTCGTAATCTGACCTATTATATAACAAAGGTGTATTACCTATGAAAAAGACAATACCATCTCTGCTGACGGCTTTATTACTTGCCGGCACACTCATATTCAGCGCCTGCGGAGGAGGTGACGCCGACGGCGCAGCCGAGACAACCACAACTCCCGCCGACATCCCGGAAGAAACCACTGAGCCGACCGAAACACGGCTCACCTCGCTGCCCGAGACTATGGATTTCGGCGGTGCCGAAATCTCGATCCTCTGCCGCGAGAACGAAGCCAACACCTCATATATCAACGAAATCGGCGTACTTGAGGAGAGCGGAGACGTGCTCAATGACGCCATTTATCAGCGCAATCGCAGCGTGGAAAAGCGTCTGAACGTCGTGGTAAACCCAATAAACATGGACGGCTACTGGTCAAACCAGACCGCGTTCATGGACAAGGTGCGCGAAAGCGTGACCTCGGGTGACGGCACATATGATATAGTCGTGGGATATGCCGCATATATTCCCGCCCTGGCCGTTGAGGGCATGCTGCTCAACCTGACGGGCGCCCCTCACATTGAACTTGACAATCCCTGGTGGAATAAGGACATCATCGAGAGCAGCTCGGTGGCGGGCAGGAGCTATTTCCTTGCCGGAGATATCGGTCTGTCATACATGAACAGCACCTTTATAATTTACTATAACAAGCAGATAGCCGAATCGCTGGGCATCGATGACATTTACGATACGGTAAAGGACGGCGCATGGACCCGTGAGCGCGTCAGCGCCGACTGCCGCGCCGCAGCCGATGACATGAACGGAGACGGCATACTCAATTTCAACGATGACCGCATGGGCTATGTTACCAATCATACAAACGAGTTCATGTCCGCCTTCGGCATTCGTCTGACCAAGCATGAGGGCGGCATTCCCAAGTGGGATTTCAACATGGATAAGCTGTCCGATATTGCCGCATGGACATGCGCTTTCTACTACGAAACCGAGGGCGTTGCGCCGCTGGACAAGATTTCGGTAACACATGAGCATGCACTAAGGTGCTTTGCCGAAGGCCGTTCCCTCTACTACTGCTCTCATCTCGGGCGCATGCTGTATCTTCGCGACATGACGGACGACTTCGGCGTGCTTCCGCTCTTTAAGTGGGACGAGGCTCAGGAAGAGTATTCCACCCGTACCGCCGACTCCATATCACTTTTCTGTGTGCCGGCTGCCTGCAAAAACTTCGAAGCTGTCGCCGCCGCAATGGAGGCTCTCGGCGAGGAGGGTTACTACTCGGTGCTTCCGGCTTACTATGATGTATCGCTGCTGGTCAAGTATGTCCGCGATGACGAGTCGGCTGAGATGCTGAAGCTGGCGAGAAAGAATGTAATGTTCGACTTCGACATTACCTTTGGCAACATGCTTGGCACGCTCAACCTGCTGAATGATCTCGCGAAGACAAAGAACGCCAACTTCGCATCCTACCACGCGTCGAAAATAAACGGCTGGGAGGCTAACCTTAGCAAATCGGTAGATACCATCCTTGCGCTGGACGCGTAAACGAATTTTAACAAACAACCCCGGCTTGGCTACGGCATACCACCGTATAAAACGGTTCGCACCGCACCCAAGCCGGGGAGCTATTTTAATAATAAAAGCCGCCGCACAAATGTACGACGGCTTTTGGCTGCGGAAGAAGGATTTGAACCCTCACAAACAGAGTCAGAGTCTGCCGTGCTGCCGTTACACAATTCCGCAATTTTAAGCTTATACAAAGTTCCCCTCGGAACGCTTGATATTATACCACATTCCGAGGGGTTTGTCAATAGTTTTTCAAATGTTTATCGAAAAACCGGGAAATATGTGCGGATACGGAACTACTCTCCCAGAGCGGCCTTGACAGCAGCCTCAAAGGCAGGAGTCTGAGAGGCGACAGAGGAGGCAAGGTCACGTCCGCCGCTAAAGAAAATCTTGAAGACCCCGTCCTTGACCGAGCCGCAGAACATGGTGTTGCCCATGTCATAGAAGAGGGATTTGACTGCCAGATCGAGTATTTCCTGTGACTCAACATCACGCGCGAACTTCTCCTTGAGGGAGATCTCATAATATGCCGGAATAACAAGTTTGTGTGAATAGAAGGAGAGGGTTTCGATGGCGGCGCCGATTACATCGTGATGACCGGCGGTGGCAGGGACAACCATAAGCCGCGAACCGGCCTCGGTCATGGTGCCGTATTCATCCTGTGCCTCATCGTACTTCGGGAAGGGAATGACGCCGAAATCGTCCTCCATACTGCGCAGATATGTGATGGAGCGGAAGGAGCGGTCGGCGAACAGCGCCTGTCCGTCCTCGAAGAAGGGGAAGGCGACATAATAGTTGTTTTCGGTGTTGGTCTTGGGGTACCAGACGCCGTCGTCCCAGACAAGGGCGCTGACCTTATCGAAAACATCGAAAATCCGCTGATTTCCCTCGATGGCAAGGGTGGGTCGGTCTTCCTCATTCACCTCCACGGTGCGCTGGCGGGCGCCGGTTATGAAGTTGGCAAGCATGCTGTTTGCGCGGCCCGTGAGACCGTAGCGGTCGGCCTTGGTCATCTCTCCGTCGCCATCCAGGTCAGCGGTCGCCTCACGCGCCATGCCGGCAAACACATCAAAGACCCAGGTGCCGTCGGCGACGTAGCTGTAGGGGCTTTCCATATTGAAGTCGGCAGCCATGTTCTTGTTGAAGAGCATAACGTTCATGAAGTCATAAACGCCCAGTGTCAGGGCGCTGAACATGATGTACTCGTGCCCGGTGATATTTATCTGTGAATTGATGTCATAGAACCACCAGGGGCGGTCGGTTTCAATGTAGGGCAGCTCACTCATATCCAAGAAGTAGCCCGCGGAGGTCATTGCGAAGCAGCTGCGCCCCAGCTGCATGCAGAGGTCGTAGGCGTCGTCACCTGCGGCGACGAAGTTCCTCATAGTGCTGAGCGCCGAAGACGAGTTAGCCTGTACGTTATCCGGTGCAAAGACGATGTTCAGCCGTTCGGAGACGTTCTTGCAACGCTCGTACATTGCGTCCTCGAGAACTTCGCCGGTCTGCTCCTCGTACACCGTAACGGTATAGGAGGAAGTGGTGGCGCTCGTGAGTATGCGGAATTCATAGCCTTCGAAATCCAACTCTGGTACATTGTCGCGAAGCTCGGTTGTTCCGGTTGTGGTTTCGGAAACGTCGGCGGCGGTGCCGGTCGTATCGGCAGAGGAGGAACCGGAGCTGCCCCCGCATGCGCCGACAGATAACAGGATGGCAGCGGCAAGCAGCAGTGCGGAAGCGGATTTAAGAAGTTTCATTACAATTACCTCACAATGTTCTAATTATCGTAAATCAGATACTTATCCCTCACCGGCAGGAACTCAGCTGCCTCCCGCTCCGCCTGTGCCAGGTAGGCGGCGGGATCAAAGTTTGACCTCAGCACACGGCGTGTGCCGACCAGGTGGGGCAGAAAGCGGCTGAAGCTGCATACATCGGGGTACATATCGCGTATAATACAGATGAGATACAGTCCGAGAGTGTAGGCGTCGCATTTTGCGCGGTCGGCGAGATGCAGCTGTATGCCCTGACACAGTTCCCCCTGATATTTGTGGAAGGTGGGGGTGAAGGCGCAGGGGCGAAAAACAACACCGGAGAAGCGTTCACGGGTTTCGGACGGCAGAACGTTAATACGGTCGATTACAGCCTGAGGCTCCAGCCAGGGAGCTCCGAACACCTCAAAGGGCTTTGTTGTACCCCGTCCTTCGGAAAGGTTGGTGCCCTCGAAGAAACAGGTGCCGGGATATAGATAAATCGCATCAAGGGTGGGCATGTTGGGAGACGGCGGAACAAAGAGCTGATTCGTGTCGTCAGCGTCAAAGGCGCGCCGCCAGCCCTCACAGGCGAGGACGCTGAGTTCACAGCTGACGCCGGGCAGCTCGTTGAACATGCGCGCCAGCTCTCCTATGGTCATACCGGGAACTGCGGGCAGCCCCTTCACCGCGCCGACCCCCGAAAGGCAGTTGCCTTCGATGAGATTGCCGAAGACGCGCAGACCGTTCTGCGGATTTATACGGTCGAGCACAATAAAGGGCAGATTTGCCGCGGCCGCCAGCTTCATGGCGCTGAGCATGGTGTATTGATAGGTGTAGTAGCGGACACCGATGTCCTGAATGTCGAAGACCAGCGCGTCTAGACCGCTCAGCAGCTCATCTGTCTCAGACGCTTTTTTACTGAATAGGTCATATACGGGTACTCCGGTTTCGGGATCAAGATAGGAGTCGCCGTCGGATCCGCCCGCCTGGGCAGCGCCGCGGATACCGTGCTCCGGTCCGAAGAGAGCGGCGAGATTATACTTTTCCGCCATAACCGAGGCGGTGGTGCGCAGCTGATTGCCTATACGAGTGACGCCCGACATGTTTGTGACAAGTCCCAGCCGACGCCCGGCAAGGAGAGCATCCGCTTTTTGGGTGCCAAGCAGGTCACAGCCGTTATAAATGATGTTTTTCATTGATCTTACCTCAGCAGCAGTCGTTGAAACACTCGTGTCCCGGGCGAATCGCACGGCTCGTCCTCCGGGTCATAGAAACGCCATGCCTCATAGCTGTTCCGGGCATAACCCGGCTGATAGTTGAAACCCCGCACATATGAATAATCCATAATGCCCCCTTTGCCGTTGTTGTCTGTTTTTCATGACTTCGTATAGATATAAAGTTTGGAACATGTCTGTATATTGTGTTTATATATGAATGTCAAACGCTGAACGTCAGGCGTAAAACGTCATATGCATACTCCTGTGCCGCCGTTATTTTTGCCTGATTCGTTCCTTTAATGCCTCAAGTCCCAGACGGTAGCCGTCAAACCCTTTTCCGGCAATGGTGACAAAGGCATACAGCGACACATATGAGAAGCGCCGGAATTCCTCACGCACCGATATATCCGAAATATGCACCTCCGCTGTCGGCAGTCCCACGGCTTTCAGCGCGTCGAGTATTGCGATGCTTGTATGGGTATAGGCGGCGGGATTTATCAGAATGCCGTCGTAAACGCCGTAAGCCTGCCCGATGGCGTCCACAATTGCGCCCTCATGGTTCGACTGGAAAAGCTCGCAGTTCATCTCCAGTTCATCAGCCCATCCGCCGATGAGCGCGCATAGTTCGGCATATGTGCCTCTGCCGTAGATATCCGGCTCCCGTATCCCCAGCAGGTTGAGATTCGGACCGTTGATTACAAGTATTTTCATTTTATTAAAATCAATTCAATAAACCTGTCATGCCCGACGCATCAATTATATTTCGCACTGTGATATCAACATCGTCCTCGCACAGCGCCTTGCAGTCCGCCCAAGAAAGATAGAGGGGCAGCCGTCGGCGATACAGTTCGTCAATACCAGACGCGGCGCTGAGCGGTCTCCCCGATATTGACAGCTTTTCAATCGAACGCTCGAGAAAGACGATGATTCCGTTCTGCCGCAGCGGGTCGCGGTTTTTCTCATTTATTACCACGCCGCCGCCGGTGGCTATGACACAGCCGCTTAACTTCCCCACGCCGCAGACAGCCTCGTGTTCTGCCGCGCGGAAAGCCGCTTCACCGTCAGCCTTAATAATGTCGGCGGGAGTCCGTCCGGTCAGGCGTGTAACTTCCTCGTCGGTATCATGGAATTGGCGTCCGAGACGCTCTGCCAGTGCCCTCCCGGCGGTGGATTTGCCGCTTCCCGGCATGCCGATGAGGATAATATTCGATTTCATAAGCCGCATCCGCTCGGTGACATCGGCGATTATCGCTTTGTCAGGCTCATCTGCGCGGCTGAAGAACAGACTGTTTGCCTTCACCGCTTGCGCGACCAGCATTGTAAGCCCTCCCGCGGCGGGGATTCCCAGTCTTTCAGCCTCGAAAAGCAGAGCGGTGCGCCGGGGATTGTAAATCATGTCGACAACTCCCGACAACCGCCGAAAGCCGGCAAGCGACAGGGGAGCGCTGCCGCAGTCGGGATACATGCCCACCGGAGTGGTATTCACTATCACGTCGGCGTCGATGTGACGCCCGAGATTGTTGTAGTTGTCTTCGCCCGAGCGGGAGATTACAACAGCCTCACCGCCCCGGTCGCCGATAACTGTACACGCGGTGACCGACGCTCCCCCCGAGCCGAGCACCAGGCATTTTTTGCCGTGCACCTCAATTCCGGCGCTGTCGAGCATATATGAAAAGCCGAAATAGTCGGTGTTGTCGCCCCGCAGTCCATCGGCAGTCCGGGTTATGGTGTTCACTGAACCGATGCGCCACGCCTCCGGAGAGATTTCGCAGAGGTAGGGCATCACTGCCTTTTTGTATGGTATGGTTACGTTAATCGCCTCAAACTCGTCGGAGTGGAGGAAGCCGGCGATCTCGTCCTCCCCGCGCTCAAACAGCCGGTACTCATAGCCGCCGAGGCAGGCGTGGATCTCGGGCGACCAGCTGTGTGACAGCCTGCCGCCAAGCAGTCCGAAAACCCTGTCACGGCTCATTTGTGCTCTTCGCCGCCGCTTATGAGCCGTTTCTGATACTCACGGCTTAGTGCGAGGATTTTAGTGTATAGCTCCACTGCGTATTCCGCGAGCTCTTCACCGGCAAGGTCGGCAATCAGCGCAAGCAGCTCCCGCTCCCTGTCGGTGTCCTGCACAGGCATACCGCACTCGCGCTTGTATTCGGCAATCCGCGCCGAGACAGCCATGCGTTTTGAAAATAACTCAACCAGCTGTCTGTCGATTTCGTTTATCTCTTTTCTGAGTTCTCCCAGGTTCATAGATGACTCCTTAACTGTCAAGTATCGCATCAAGTATGGCAAGAGCCGCCACAGCCTCGAATACCGGCACCGCCCGCACGGGTATGGCGGGATCATGTCTGCCGCTGATTGTAATATCGGTGTTCTCCATGCGGATCAGGCTGACGCTTTCCTGCGGCAGGGCGATGGACGGGGTAGGCTTCAGCACTCCCCGGAAGATGAGGGGCATGCCGTTGGTCATACCGCCCTGTATTCCGCCGCTGTTGTTTTTTGTCGTGTAAACCCGTTTGCCGTCGGTGCGGAAGGGGTCGTTCGCTTCCGAGCCGCGCATATCGGAAAGGGCGAATCCGGCTCCGAACTCTATACCCTTCAGCGCCGGTATGCCGAAAGCAAGGTGCGCGATGCGGTTCTCCATGCCGGCAAACATGTGTTCGCCGAGTCCGACCGGAAGCCCGACGGCGCCGCATTCCACAACGCCGCCCACCGAGTCGCCCTCCGCTGATATTTCACCAATCAGCTCAAGCATCTTCTCGCCCTGCGCTTCGTCTATCACCGGGAATGTTCGGGTGCGAAGCGCCTCAAAATCCTCCCGGCAGAGATTCAAAGGGTCAAACCGAAGGTCATGTATTCCGCCCAGCGTCTCGATGTGCGCGCCGATATACACGCCTCGCCTTTCGAGCAGCTGCAGAGCGATGCCGCCGGCGACACAGAGGGGAGCGGTGAGCCGCCCCGAGAAGCGTCCTCCGCCCCGCAGGTCGACAGAGGAGCCGTATTTCATTATCGCGGCATAGTCGGCGTGGGAAGGACGGGGAACATCGGGAACAGACGGATAATCACCCGGGCGCGCGTCACGGTTGTAAATAACAGCTTCCAAAAGCTCTCCGCTAAGAGTGTCGCCGTCGACGCCCGACAGGAAAACAGGCACATCGTCTTCGCGGCGCTTTGTGCCGGGCAGACGGGAGGAGGGCGCCCGCCGATCAAGGAAGCGCTGCAATATGTCTCGGTCAAAGCGCTCCCCCGCCGGCAGTCCCGACAATCTAACGCCGATTTTCTCATCATGGGAACCGCCGTATATTTCAATATGCAGATTTCGTAAAAACAGGTCGTTCAAGTTGCTCCTCACATTACGATTTCGAACTTCGCGCCGAGCGATTCCATATCTTCAAAGAAGCCCGGCCATGATTTGTCAACCGCCTCGCAGCCGTCAAGGGTCATCCCGCCGCCGCTGCCCGCAGCCAGCAGACAGCCGCACATTACCATTCGATGGTCGCCCCGACAGTCAAGCTCACATGATGTCGGGGAGCCGCCGCGGATAACGATGCGGTCGTCATACTCGGCAGCGTAAATCCCGCAGCGGGTCAGCATTTCAACGATGGCGGCGGCGCGGTCGCACTCTTTGAGACGCAGACGTTGAACGCCGGTCAGCACAGTCTCGCCCTCGGCAAACGCGGCGACGGAGGCGACGGCAGGAGCCAGGTCGGGAGTCTGGCTCATATCGGCGGTTATACCGTGAAGCGGCGCGGGACGCACCGAAGCGCCGGTGTCGGTCATCACCGTATCTGCCCCGAAATTCCGCAGAATATCAATGATTTGGCGGTCGTATTGCAGCGAGCGCGGGTCAAGTCCGCTGACAGTCACGCCGCCGCACAGAGCGCCGCAGCAGAGAGCCACAGCCGCAGCCGACCAGTCGCCCTCCACATTCAGCGATCCGGGAGAGAGATAGCCGGCACCGGGTATCTCAAAACAACGCAGGTCGTCGGAGTATTTCACCCGACAGCCGAAGCGCTCCATGGCGGCAAGCGTCATACGGATATATCCGGCAGATTCAATATTGCCGGTGAGCGTCAGAGTCGATTCGCCGCCGGAAGATTTCATGGCAAGCGCCATCAGCAGGCCGCTGACGAACTGTGACGACACATCGGCAGCGAGGGTATAGCAGCCTGCCCCGATTTTCCCGCAAAGTGTCAGAGGCTCACCGGAAGGATCGTCGGGCAGAATAGCGCCGTGGCGGATAAGCTCGCCGTAAAGCGGTTCAAGAGGGCGCTCAGAAAGCCTGCCGCGCCTTACAAACTTCGCTCCTGCTCCCAGACAGGCGGCGACCGGCAGCAGAAAACGCAAAGTCGAGCCGCTTTCCCCACAGTCGAGGGTGCGTGATGTATCGAAATCGGGATAGATATCTTTGTCAATCGGTTCAACGTAAAATCTGCCGTCACGCGCATCAATCACAGCTCCGAGAGCGCGAAGGCAGCCTATTGTCGCATCAATGTCGGCGTTCGACGCGGAACAGCGCAGAAACATTGGAGCATCGGCGAGGGCGGCGCATATTAGCAGCCGGTGCGCCATTGATTTTGATGGGGGCGCGATTACCTCCCGCTCACCCTCCGGCGGATGAATAAGAGTAATCTTCACGGCGTGTCACCCGCACGGGGTTTTCGGTTTACCGATTCGGCTAAAAAAACCGACAGCTCACCGATAGGCGTAGGGAAGATTTCGCAGTTTCCTATCTCCCGGGGGAGTATCAGGTCTATGATATCTCCGCCCCGTTTTTTATCGCGCAGCGCAGTCTCCAAAAGCCGGGAAGGGTCATATGGTGACTCTGTTGGCAGACCATAGCCGGTAAGCATCCGCTCCAGCCGGCAGACAAGAGCAGTCGAACAGAGACCGAGCTTTTGAGCATAGCGAGCCGCGGTCATCATACCGGCAGCCACCGCGTGGCCGTGGCACATGGTATAGTCCGAACATGCCTCGATTGCGTGCCCGGCAGTATGCCCGAAATTCAGCAGCCGCCGAACGCCCCGGTCACGCTCGTCAGCCTCCACATATTTCTTCTTTGCGGCGATGCAGCGGGCTATTATCGAATTCATGTCGGGTTTAATGCCGCCGCGGTCAGCCGCTTCCGGCATTTCGAACAGTTCGCGGTCGCATATAACGCCGTATTTGACAACCTCAGCCATACCGTCGGAAAACACCTCGGCAGGCAGTGTCAGAAGGGTATCGGGGTCGCAGAGCACAAGCGAGGGATTATGAAAGGCTCCTGCCAGGTTTTTCCCCTCGTCAAGGTCAACCCCGGTCTTGCCGCCCACCGACGAATCGACGCAGGCAAGCAGAGTTGTGGGAATACCGATATAGCGTATTCCCCGCAGGTATATCGCCGCCGTGAAACCGGCTATATCCCCGACAACTCCGCCGCCGAGAGCAGCGATAAGGTCGGTTCGGGTATATCCCTTCCGCGCCAGCTCCGACAGCAGAGCGATGACCGTTTCCGGCCGCTTTGAAGCCTCGCCGGGGGCAAATGAAAAGCAATCAAAATCGATCCCCGCCGACCGAAGCGAATCAACAAAGTAGCTGCCGTACAAGCCGTTCACCGTATCGTCGGTGACAACCATGACCCGGCGCACATCGGGCAGGGAAGCGATATACTTTCCCGATTTTTCGAGAAGCCCGCAGCCGATGTGAATATCATATTCAGTTGATGCGTTTACGGTCAGTGAAATCATTTCCGGCCTTTCTTATATTAAAAACGTCATATTCGCATATTCATGCGTTAAAATGTGCTCAACCGCTTGATTGACGGCAGTGCGGATGATATAATTATGCAAAACAATGTGTGGAGGGCAAAAAGTGAAAAGACATTATAATTTTTCCGGCGGAGTTCCGGCGGATTTCTTCAATATTTCATCGCTTACCGCGAAATCGGATACCCGCTTCCGCGTTGAGGACGGACATATCGTCAACGCCTACAACGAAAACATCGGCGATTATGACTACATAAGCATACTTACAAGCAAACGGTACGGCGGCAAGGTTACAATGAGCACCCGCTGCTCTTTTGACAGCTTCGGAGCGCCGCTTATCGTGTTTACCGACGATTTCCGAACGGATGAGACGGGTCACAACTTCTACGGTCTGCATTTCGAGATAGTCGCATATGAAAATGGCATAAACATCTGGCACATCATACCGGCAGCGGAGGGCGCTCCCCGTCCGATAAAGGTTACAAAGATTGCCTTCGCGGAATTCGATGTTGAAGCCGGGAAAGAGCTTGAACTCACAGTGACGGTCGAAGGAAAGCGCATAACCGCCCGGATGGCGGGCAGCGACGGACAGATTCACACCCTGACCGTCGAAAACGACGACATTCCCGAGCGCTTTCACGTCGGCATAACCGCCTGCGAGGGGATCAATCGCTTCGCCTCATTCACGGTTGAAGGCATAGAGAACGGGAATTAATCATGCGCTTCACCAAAATGCAGGGCTGCGGCAACGACTATCTGTTTGTCCGGGGCGAAGCGCCGGAGGATGCGGCAGAACTCACGGCAAGGCTATCCGACAGGCACAGGGGCGTGGGTTCGGACGGGATGATATTCATCAAACCTGCCGACGGCTCGGACGCGGATTTCGTCATGCGCATCTTCAATGCCGACGGAAGTGAGGCAAAGATGTGCGGCAACGGAATACGCTGCGCCGGACGCTATGTGTTCGACCGCGGACATACCGATAAGACCGAAATCGTCTTCCGTACAAACGCGGGTCTGCGGCGTGTGAACATCAGAACCGAGGAGGGAAAATTCGCCGGCATCACCGCGGACATGGGAATAGTGAAGGTTTCAGAGCCATTCACATTCACAGCGGGAGAGTATAACATGGAAGTAATTCCCGTAGACGCAGGCTCTCCGCATGCCGTGCATTTCTGTGAACGGGCGGAGAGTTTCCCACTTGACGCGCTTCGGGAGCTGTCGGAGAACTGCCCCCGCTTTTCCGACAAAGTGAACGCCGAGGCGGTTCAGGTGATTGACGGCAATACTCTGCGCATGCGGGTATGGGAGCGGGGCAGCGGTCTGACGCTGGCATGCGGAACCGGCGCTTCAGCCTCGGCTGCGGCAGCTGTCGCTATAGGCTGCTGCCGTTATGACACCGATATCGAGGTCAGAGCCGACGGCGGAATCCTCACGGTCAGGGTTATGCCCGACGGCAGGACGCTTCTCGGCGGCGAGGCACTGTTCGTCTTTGACGGAGAAACGCTGTAAACCGATTAAAGTCACTCGGCGTTCTGCAGGGTCATGCCCGACAGATCGAAACTCTCAACATTCTTCGGCGGCATAAAGAGCGCCGCGCCCTCCCCGGCATAGATATCCCGGAAGGTGACACGCTTGAAGAAGTCGCTTTCGCGCATGGAGCGGAAGTAGAGCGCGCAGCCGTTATATTCTTCGGTGGTATCGATAAGCCACCCCTGATTCTTATATGCCGCTTTGCCGTCGTAGTGGATGTTGTCGAAAAGCACATTCTCGAGGGTCACGCCGCCGGTTATTTCGCAGCCGTTCTCTTCGAAAATCTGAGTGGGCAGATAGCTTGATATTGCGTGCATGGCGCCGCCGCCGGCATATACATCGCTGATTCGTGCGTTTTTCAGCGTGCCGCCGAGTATGACGGCGCCCCGTGCGGTGGAATACACGCCTCGAACATTGATGTCATAAGTCTCGCCCGGTTCGGCTGTACGCCTGCGGTAGTAGTTGTTTTCGCCCAGATGTACCACATCCCAGGGAATATACTCGCCGCCGCCGGCGTCGGAGATGTTCTCAATATCCACGCGGTAAAGCTTTGCGCCGTCATTGTTGCGCAGCGCCACTACCGAACAGCGGGTGTCCGCACGGACATTGCGAATTGTGATATCGTGAATATCTATGTTTCCGTCCTCCAGGACGAGTTTTGAATCACCGCAGAGCGGAAGTGCTGTCAGCGCCACCGTATCGTCGCCGGTGCGTCCGGTTATATTCTCAACGATCATGTGAGAGCAGCCGATTCGGAAGTTAATGCCGTCCTGATTCGGCACGTGCCTTCCGTTGAAGAAATCCAGATTCGACAGTCTGCCGTGGCTGCAGCAGATGTGATTGAGCGCCCACCAGCGCATATTCACGCAGCGGAAACCCTCAAGCACAAAATTCTGCACATTGTGCAGCAGCACGAAATTGTTGAAGCGGACATGCGGCCGTCCGTCCTTTTCGGAGGTGCTTTCCCGCAGGTCGTTGCCCTCACCACCGTCAAGGGTAGCGCCGCCGTGACCGATAATCTTAATGCCGTACTGCCGCCCCTCTTTTTTGAGGGAGATATCGGTGTACATGTTGCGGTTGCGGAAAATGTTCTGATATACCCCCGGAGCCAGGGTCAGACGGCAATCGTCAAGTATTATTGTGATATTCGATGGAAGAAGAATCGTGCGGTCGATTATCCACTCGTCTTTTCCCGTTCTGGCGCAGCGGCGGGGAATGCTGACCGTTGAAACACCGCCTGTCTCAGCGGCGTCAACCGCGTTCTGTATTGTTTGTGAATCGCTGTCCGCGGCAAAACGCGGATCGTTTGCGTCAAGATATCTGTACATTACATGCCCTCCTGTTAACTGTCTGGTCAGTTGCTGAATATCGCTTATTGTTTATTTTTATTGCGCTTCCGCTGCCCGGCGCCGGCACTGCCCACAATGGGTAAAACTTTTCCACCGCTGCATGCAGCCGCGGGCAACTTTATATTCGCGGCCGGCGCAGTTAAGACCGCAGCGTGAATCAACTTTTGACAGGTTGTATTGTTATGTTCGATCTTTAATATCAATTAAATATAATTATACCACAGCGGCGGCGCAATGTACAGTTGAAAAATGTGTTTTTCACGGCAAAATTACCATAAAAATTTTCAGTAAATTCTCAAAGTAACTGCAACAGCAGCAATTGCGATTGCGCTTACATCGGGGAAAAAAGTGGCAGCATTTAGTCTGATAAACAAAATGAGGAACAGACTAACCGGAAAACGAAACCAAAGGTACACATCTGACATTAACAGACCGGGCTGTAATCGGAGAATCTCTTGCTAAGAACAAGTGTTTCAAGTAAATAGCAGAGCAACTCGGGCTGCGGCATTGCAAAGAAATGATGTATGCCACCTTGCTTATCACAAATTCGTCCGCTTTATTTACAGATACAAGGTCATTTGCCGACACAATCCCGCTGCCGTCCTTGCGGATGCGAAGGTTCAGATTTTTGACCGGCTTTCTTTCAAGCTGACAGACAATCCCGCTGCCGTCAAAAGTCACCCTGAGTGAGGTGGGATTTGACATAACGCTCAAAACCTCCGCTCCGGAAATAAAAAGGCGGGCAGATTTTTGAATTTCTACCCACCTAAAGTCTTGTTTTATTTTATTAAAAATATACTGGAGTTTTTTAATAATAAGCTGTTTTGGCTTAATAATTAAAATAAACTTGGTACTTTGGAGGTAATAGTCAATAGGTTTTTTGGCAAAAAATATGATAAGAAATAACAAGTGCGGATGCGTCGTAACGTTCTCTGTTGATATCAAAGAACGATATGCGGACTGAATGCCTTATATCCATTTTCAATGTATCGGCGGAACTCACTTCTGTTTATGATTCGGTATAATACTCCATTCGGAGCGTCAGCATATAAAATCCTGAACATACGACATTAATGTTATTCACAACCTTGACAATCTTCGACATATTTGCTATGCTTATTACCGGCAGCGACACAGTAAGCGACACAGTATATGACTATTATGGCGATTGGTGAAAGAATACAAAACACATCACAAACCGAAAGGAGTTCAAGCGCAATGAAATACGCCGTAAAGAGTGAAAAAATCACCATGCCCTTCCCGGTTTGGCAGATGGGCTTCGCCGCCAGGACAGAAAAAAGCATCGGTGTCAATGATGACCTGTACGTAACCGCTCTGCTCATAGGCGAAGACCGCCCCCTCCTCCTGCTGTCCTATGACCTTCTGTATGCAGACGTCGTCTTTTCCGAGAAAATGAGAAAAGAACTGTCGGAGCGCTTCGGCATCGACGGTGATTCAATCGTCTTTTTCTATACACACACCCACGGAGCGTTGGGGATAAAGGCGGCAGACGGAGACATAAGCCTTGGTTCCACGGTATACAGCGACGATGAAAGAAAAGAGATCAACAGTAACTACATCGAGCTTGTGAGAGAAAAAACAATAGATGTAACCGAAGCCTGCATAGGGAGCATGTTTAAGGGCCGTCTCAGCTGTTACAGAGGACAAAGCCGCTTCGGAGTAAGCAGAAGACACCCCACCCCCGAAGGCGGAGTTCTGTGGAAACCCTACGACTGCGACAAGGCAAGGGACAATGATCTCGAGGTCATGCAGCTGCGCGACGAAGGCGGCGCTGTCCGGGGCATTATCTGGAGCTACGCCTGCCATCCCACAAGCTGCGGACCAAGCAACTTAATGATAACCGCCGACTATCCGGGAGCGGTCAGGGTGATGCTGAAACGGGATTTCCCCGAGGCGGAGATAATGTTCCTCCAGGGTTGCGGGGCTGATATAAAGCCGCGCAGCAGCGGAAGGGACGGGAGATTCGTAAGTCTTAACACCGATGAGATGTATGAGGGATCAAAACCCGTTTACAAAGACATCCTCACAACTCTCGGCTCCGAACCGCACAATACGTTGAGGGAAAATCCTTCAATCAAGGTTGATGAAATCAGGCTCCACTCCGAATACTACCCCAGAAGCTGGTGGGAGAAGACAGCGAATGACGAAAAAGAGCCGCAATACAGGAGAAACAGCGCCTCTGCAGCCCTTAAAAAGATTGACAGTGGGGAGCTTAAGCCCTATATGATATTCCGTATGACCTGTATCCGATTTGCTCCCGACTTTTTTATGATCACACTCCCCTGTGAGGTTTTATCCGCCATAGGCAAGCGAATCAAATCCCTGTTCCCGTTCCCCATAATCACCTGCGCATACACCAACTACTCTCTGTGCTACATCCCCGACAGGAAAGCTCTGCTTCAAGGGGGATATGAGGCGGAAACCTTCCTCAACGCCGGAACGACGGGACCTTTTGTTCCGGAAGTGGACGATATCATTGTCGGACACGCAGCCGACATGATACAGAACAGTGAAATACGCGAAGATAGAATTTAAGTGATGTAGAATTCACGGATGCCATAAGGTATAATAAAATAAAAAAATAAAAGATGACGAAAATAATTGAAAGGATGTACATAAAATGGAAATACTCGCAATTAACGGCGGAGAAAAGGCTGTAAAAAAGCCCTTTACCAATCGTTTTGCAATGGACGAAAAGGAAAAGAATGCCGTCATTAATCTCTTTGATCAAGCTATTGCCACAGGCAATAACATAGGCTACAACGGGCCGGAAGAGGAAGCTCTCTGTAAAGAATTCGCCGAGAAGATGGGCGGCGGTTATGCCGACGGCGTCAACGGCGGCACAAACTCCGTTTATGTAGCCCTCAGAGCGATAAATCCCGAGCCTTTTTCCGAAGTTATTGTGGGCGCCGTCACCGATCCCGGCGGAATGATGCCCATCCTCATGTGCAACTGCATACCGGTTGTAGCCGATGTAACGCCCGGAACCTACAATGTCAGCCCGGAAGAGATCGAAAGCCTGATTACTCCCCTTACAGCCGCGATCATCATTGCCCATATCGCCGGCGAGCCAGCCGATATCAAGAAGATCATGGCTGTCGCCGACAAGCACAACATACCTGTGATAGAGGACTGCGCCCAGTCCCATTTTGCCAAGGTGGACGGACAGCCCGTGGGCACCTTCGGCCGCTTCGGAGCGTTCTCCACCATGTACGGCAAACACTTCAATACGGGCGGCCAGGGCGGTATCGTGTTCACAAAGTCCGAGGAGGATTATTACAAGGTGCGCGGCGTCGCCGACAGAGGCAAGCCCTTCGGTCTTCCCGCCGGCTCCACAAACTGGATTGCCGCCATCAACTGCAACCTTGAAGAGATTGCCGCCTCCGTTGGCAGAGAGCAGCTCAAGAAAGTCGAGAGCTTCGGCGCCCGCAGAAGAGCCGTGGTAGAAAAGCTGGGCAAGCTCCTTCCCCCGTCGGTTGAGCTTCCGAAGCTTGTGAAGGGCGCCGAGTCGGTTGTATGGTTCCTGCGTCTTACCTTCAACGGCGAAGGCATGAGCTGCACCAAGGACGAGTTCGCCGCCGCCTGCGCCGCGGAAGGACTGCCTGTTAACCCTGCCTACAGAGGAGCACTGCCCTCCCTCATGACATGGTTCACCGAGCGCCGCGCATTCGGCACCAAGGGTTTCCCCTGGACATCCCTCGAGTACAAGGGCAGCAATAACCGTGACTTCGACATACCAAACGCCAAGGCTGTCATGGATATCTGCTTCAACCTCCACCTCAATGAGAGCTGGACCGACGAGGATATTAAACAGGCCGCCGACGCCTTCAACAAGGTGGACAGTGCATTCAGAAAGTAACTTTATGATATATAACGCGACGGGGCGCATAGCTCCGTCGCGTTATACCGAAGATAAAAGCGGATTCAAGTTAAAGATTATTATATCCTAAGAAATCAAAATCCTTGAAAACAAAAGGGGAAATTAACATGTCAACAAAAAGTATTTCAGACTTTGTTACTGAACTCAAAAAAGTACCACGCCCAGACAAAACTGAACTTTTCTTTCGAGGATATTAAAATGTTAATTATAAGCTTAAACCTATTATCTACAGAAGCGAAAAATTAATAAAAATGCAACACTATGGTCTTCCTGCACGCCTGTTAGATATTACTTCCAATCCACTTTCAGTTCTTTGTTTTGCTTGTAGTGGTGACTATGATGACTATGGAAAGGTTTTTTAAGCTTTAGAATGGAGTCAAGTTTTATGAATGGATTTGAAGCTCATAAATATTCTTTTGCTAATAAAAAGATGCTTGAGAAAGAAAAGAAATGCGGCTGTTTCTATTGTGGCAGAATATTTTCGCCAGATGAAATTGATGACTGGTGTGAAGATGAACCGGATTGGACTGCAATCTGCCCTTATTGTGGGATTGATTCAGTTATTGGAGAATCTATAGGATACCCCTTAACTGAAGAGTCTCTAAAAGCAATGCATAAAATTTGGTTTTAGTTAAAATCATTTCTTAAAAAGTATTCGATTCCAATAGACACAAAAAGACCGTAACTTCATTGCTACGGTCTGAGCATTCAGGCGGTCAACCCGCCCGAATGCCTGAGGATTTATTCTTTCGTTATTGTTTTTTTGAAGATTTCTGGTATACTGTATTAAAAAATCAAACATAGAATTAATGAAGCCGACGGGGAAGTCTGCTTAAAGGGCGATGTGCGTAAAAACAAGGATGCTGCTCGACTGCATGAGATGCTCTGTGCTTGGCATCGGGAAGCTGACAAACTGGAAGCGGGTGAAATAAGCCGGGAAGAGTATGATCGCTGGAGATATCGGTATCCGGAGTTTGATACCACTAACAAAAAAGAGCTAACTGACTTAATCTAAATCAATGATTTCATGCGTGAATGGGCTTTTCGTTTCAATGAGCTGCAAAAGAAAGAAATATCAGCTTATAATACTTTGAATGGAAAATAAATTGGCCGTATACTTGCGATGACGGCGGAAGATTTGAACCGACCTATAAGTGGAGAAAATCATAACAGTGCTTATAATACTCCAAGGTGTATTAAGACTGTCTATGGTATGATATAATGCCTTAAGACATGAATAGTAATCCGAAACGGAATTTACAACATCATTTGTAAGGACTAAAAAAGAAAGGATTTCTTATGAAAACCAAAGAAAGTAGGTCAAAGCTAAATACATTATTGTTAGTTATTCTTATTATTATAATCGGAACAATAGCTTTATTAAAGATTTATCCGGATATTCTAAATAAGCAAAATAAGCAAAATAAGCCTATTGTGTTTGATGAAGAACTAACACCGGAAATTGTTATCAATATAATTAAGGCAGAAATCAAAGACATCGGAGAACTTGCAACAATTGAATATTTATATACAAATTCAGGAAAGTTTGAAGATCCCAAGAAAATATTTGGCAAAAACATACCACTTACAACTAAATCATTTATCGCAAAATGGGACGGCACTATTAAGGCTGGTGTAATAATTGACAAAATAATAGTCAGTTCAAGTGATTTAAACAAAGAAATAATTATAAAATTACCCAAAGCCGAAATTCTTTCTCATGAGATAGATACAAGCACAATAGAAACATTAGACGAAAAAGACGGTCTATTTAATCGCGTTAAAGTTGAAGACGTTAGAAATTTTGATGACCTCAATAAAAAAGCTATGGAAGAGCGCGCGATAAAACATGGTATATTAGATAAATCGCTAGAAAATGCAAAAGCCATCATAGAAAAACTAGTAAATAACGATGTTATAGTAGAACAGGGATATAAGATTAAATTTGAGTTGCCAGAATAATTTAATGAACATTTAATAGTTTGAAATCCCTAACAAATGAACTTTTTGCACTCAAAATGCACTACAAAGATAATGAAAAACGCCGC
>Ga0123335_1002334_pt1 | contig 28595 bp, 22 predicted proteins | sample BiotimSIPDNA_2_FD_89707 | JGI IMG/M metagenome (GOLD analysis project Ga0123335, IMG submission 89707) | Anaerobic biogas reactor microbial communites from Washington, USA - Biogas_R2 time_0 SIP DNA | ecosystem: Engineered > Bioreactor > Anaerobic > Unclassified | place: Washington, USA... | reverse complement strand
GTCATACTTCAGAACGGTTACAGCGCCGAGTTAGGCTACGGAACCGCCTGGCACTATCCCTGCGCCTACGAGTACGACGGAAAACTGTACGTCATATATACTGTACAGCATGAGACAAAGGGACGGGGAGCAGCCCTGTCGGTAATACCGCTGAACTGATAAAAAAGGTGCGTACCCCATTTTAACCGGGATACGCACATCAGACCGATTTTCGTTATTCGATTATTTGACGGTGAGAATTATCTTGCCTATGTTCTCGTTGGAGCGCATTATCCGGTGAGCCTCTTCGGCTTCGGTAATGGGAAGAATCTTGTAGATAACAGGCTTAACCTCGCCCGATTCGAAGCCGGGCCAGAAGTTCTCGCGCAGGGCGCGGAGAATCTGAACCTTCACCGACGGATGACGTGAACGCAGGGTGATGCCGATGAGGCGGATACCCCGGCTCAGCAGCTCGCGCAGAGGCAGAACCGTCTCGGTGCCGCCCAGAGTAGCCAGCATAATCCAGCGTCCGCCCCGGGCAAGCTTTCCGAAGTTGGGACCGAGATCGGGACCGCCGACGCAATCAAGCACAAGGTCGGTGGGGTAGCGGTCGAGATATTCGCCTATATTCTCGGTCTTGCGGTTTATCACGATATCGGCGCCGTATTCAAGCACGGCTTTTGCCTTGCGGTCGCTTGAAACGGTGGTCATAACCTCGGCGCCGTAGTGCTTCGCCATCTGAATGGCGGCAAGTCCCAATCCCGACGCTCCCGCCTGGATAAAGACCCGCTCGCCCTTCTTCAGACCGCCCTCAATGATGAGATTAAGATATGCGGTTGCGAAAACCTCAGGGATTGCAGTCGCCTGAGCCATGCTGAATCCCTTGGGGATCGGCATGCACATGCCCGCGTTGACGGCAACCTTTTCAGCATAGCCGCCGCCGCCCAGCAGAGCGCAGACCTCGTCGCCCACCTTAAGCCCGAAGTTGACTGCCGCCGGTCCCACATACTCTATCACGCCCGCAACCTCAAGCCCCATCCACTCGGGACAGCCGGGAGGCGGGGGATAGTTGCCGGCTCTCTGCAGCAGGTCGGCGCGGTTAAGCGCACAGGCATGTATGTCTATTAACACTTCATCATCAGCCGGTATCGGATCGGGTACATCGGTCCAGAGCAGGGAATTGTCGTCCTGAATGAGTATTGCTTTCATTAATGTGTGTTTCCTTTCGTCAAATGGGAGTGTTCGGTCGGTTTATGCCGTCAGCCGATAATCGTCTTTACGGTGCTGTCGAGGGCGGCTTTTACGCCTGATTCCTTGGAAGCCCAGGCAGAGGCGAAATCGGTGCTCTTGTTGCTTATGAAGGAGCCAGCGAAGCTGTTTATCCCGCCCCAGTCGAAGATACCTGCCAGGTCATAGCGGCGGTTGTTGTATATGATGTCGAGCATCTCTTCGGTATCGGTGTCGCGCAGCGCCTTATCGGTGATGGTGGTGTCGATCAGCGCGGTGTAAATCTCGGTCTTGCCGAAGTAGCCCAGCGCGTCGGCGAACTGACCTGCACGGTCGGGGTCGGAGACAGTTAGAGGTATAATACAGTAGTTTACCCAGGTCTCGGAACCATAGTCGATATATTCCTCCTGCGCCTCACTGCCCTTGGGCGGCGGGAGAATGCCGAAGTCCGACTCCATGTTCCGAAGCTCCAGCGCCACAAGCACCCAGTTGTTTATGAAAAGCAGCTCGTCGGCGATGAATTTCTCAACGATAAGCTCGCGGAAGACATTTTTGTAACCACCGGCATGGTCGCTGGAGTAGAGGGCTGCCACCGGGTCGCGCATCAGCGGAACTATTTTCTCAAGAGCGCCGGTTACATCGTATTTGCCGAGGCTGATTTCGGGAATGTCGTCGCCGTCCTTTTCTGTGAAGCGAATACCGGCGGCATTGAGGAATACCATGCCAAGCGCTTCGCTCGAGAGTCCGAACATATCCTCCTTGCCGGTCACGCCGTCGCCGTTGAGATCGTGGGCAACCTTACGTGCCATCTCTCCCATGAGGTCGAAGGTCCAGCTGCCCTCCCGCACCGCGTCATATGGACTGTCCAGCGAGTAGGATTCTAAAATACCCTTGTTCACGAATACCGCGTAGGAGCCGACAAAGCTGAAAGAGCTGATGTTTCCCACCGCGGCATAGAGAGTGTTGGCAATGGAAAGCGCCTCCACCGAGTTCTGATCCCACCACGATGCGTCAAGCTGCAGCGTGTCGATGGAATTCAGGTCGTATAGAATGTTCTTCGCCAATACCGAGCGGATTGCAACACCCGCCAGGGTCACCACATCGGCGTATTTGTCGCCCGCCATGGTGGAATTGACCATGACATTGATGTCGTTGTAAATACGCGGTACGATGTTGCAGTCCAGCGCCTCTTCAACAAGTATGTTGCGGTTGTAAATGGCGTCGTTGATGAGGTCGCCGTTCTGCGCCTCGGCGAAGCCTTCGATGTAGGTGCGGATAATCCAGTTGGGGTTAAGCTGCTGGAGCATGCCGTATTCGGCATCGGCGCCTCCAAAGCCCTGTGCCGGCGGGACATACTCGGGAGCCGTTGTAACCTCCTCGGTCACCGTTTCGGCGGCTGTCGTGTCTGTAACGCCAGCATCACCGCCTGTGGATGAGCCGCCGCATGCCGCAAAGGTCAGCGTCAGCGAGAGAAGGAGCAGCGCCGAAAGAATCCGATATTCAGTCTTCATTTGACAAATGCCTCCTGTATTTGTTATGGGTTATATTGTATCACAGTCCCCTGCTTTTGTAAAGTCGGAATCTTGCCGATTGCAGAGATATATTTGTCAGAATTAACAAAAACGCAATTAATATACATACAATTATTCATAGTATATTACAATTGTGTGATATACTTAAGTTAAGGGATTTTACATTCTATATACATATCCTTTACATACATTTTGCATTGCGGCTTTATTTTACAAGATAAAGTCACTGAAAATAACATACAAATGTCAAATCAAACCACCAAAACAAAGGAGGAAACATCATGAAACAAACCGTAAAACTGTTTGCGTTGCTCGCCGCGCTGATGCTCCTAATCACGGCAGCCGCGTCCTGCGAAGAAAAGGCGGAGAAGCCGGTTTTCGAGGAGGTATGCTCGGAACGCATAGCCGCCTACTACGGCGATCAGGGGCTTATCGTACCGGGCTCGAAATTCGTATGCCGCGCCTTTGAAAAGGCCGACTTCGAAGCAATCTGCGAAGCGCTCACCACCGAGGATTACCTGAACAAAATCAAGGCGTTCTACAATCTGGTTGACTTCAAAGACCCCAGCCTTGCCGCCGACCGGCTTGCCGAACTCCGCACGGTGCACGAGGGACTTGTCACCGATGAAAATCCCGTTTATATCTGTGACCCGATGGTAAACGAAAAGGAGATTGCGGTTCTTGACCTTATCTTTGCCGAAGCATTCGGGGTGGAGATAGACACAACCGCTCCCGCCGATGCCGCACCGGCGGCATGAAAACCGCGCATACAAAATAGTAAAATCGCATGCCGTAATCCGCACATCTAACAGTTTATACTTAATTAAGTGAGAACAAACAAACGTATATCACATATGCACAAAAGCCACCACAACAAAGGAGGAGGGAACATCATGAAACAAACCGTAAAAATGTTTGCACTGCTCGCCGCGCTGCTGTTCCTGATCACGGCAGCCGCGTCCTGCGAAGAAAAGACAGAGACCCCTGTTTTCGAGGATGTATGTTCTGAGCGCATCGCCGCCTACTACGGCGATCAGGGGCTTATGATGCCGGGCGCTCAATATGCCTGCCGCGCCTTTGAGAAAGCCGACTTTGAGGCGATATTGCAAGCCATACCTTCGGAAGAAGATGTAGCCAGAGCCAAGGTTTACTATCTGCTTGTTAACCTTTCCGACGAACGTCTTACGCCTGAGGGCGTCGCCGATATCCGAACGGTATATGCGGGGCTTGTCACCGATGATAACCCGGCGGTGTATGTCTGTGACACGTTTGCAAACGAAAATGAGATTGCGGAACTCGACAGGATTTTCGCCGGAGCATTCGGAGTTGAGATAGACACAGCCGACGATGATTCACCCGCCGATGCCGCGCTCTTTGCCGCCATAATGCCCTGATAAGCGCATTGACACAGTGCTGCGGCAAGCATAGACTGCGGCAGGTATAAGGATCACTGAAAATAACATACGCACGCCACATAAAACCACCACAACAAAGGAGGAAACCTGCATGAAACGCACACTGAAACTGTTTGCACTGCTCGCCGCGCTGCTTCTTCTGGTCACTGCAGCCGCGTCCTGCGGTAAGAAGGCGCCTGTATTCGAGGAAATGAGCTCTGAGCGCATAGCCGCCCACTACGGCGACCAGGGACTTATTGTGCCGGGGACACAGTATGTCTGCCGCGCTTATGAGAAGGCTGACTTCGAAGTGATCTGCGACGCCTTTACCTCGGAGGAAGACCTGAAGAAATTCAAGGCTTTCTTCAAACTGGTCGACTACAAGGATCCCACCCTTGACGCCGACGGTATCGCCGAACTCCGCCTGACTTTTGAGGGAGTTGCCACAGATGACAATCCCGTTTATGTATGTGACCCGTACGCATCTCCGCGGGAGCTGGAAGTCCTCGACAATTTCCTTGCCGGAGTGTACGGTCTTGAGATCAGTGCAACCGTACCCCTTCCCGATAACGCGCCGGCAGCATAACGGCATATGAGACAGATACAGCCGGACTCTTCGATTCATGGGGAGTCCGGCTGTTGTTTTGATAATACTTTGTGCGCTGTGCACATAAAACTTTTTAATATTTGTAAACATTGTTTTGCGAAAATGTGATATGGTATAATTACGGAAGCGCGATATGTGTTTACCGAAATAACAAGGAGGGCTTTCAGATGAAGAAGGTCATTTCTATTATCATGCTATTCGCCCTTACTTTGATGCTGACCGTCGGCGTATCGGGTCATACGTCGGGTCAGAAGTGGGGCGATGTTCCCAAGACGCTGACGCCCGTGGAAATTGACGGCAAGCTCGACGATGTCTACAAGCAGGGTTTGAGCTTCAAAATCGACCGCCGCACCGACGGCAAGACAGGCGGCTCCACCGGTGTGGGCTATCTGCTCCATGACGGCAAGTACATTTACTACTTCGTCAGCGTGACCGACCCCGAATATTGCGATATAGACCTCAGCCGCCTCGCCACCTCATGCTGGACAAACGAGGGTGTCGAGTTCACAATCGACTTCAAGAACGACGGCTCAAACCGTACCAAGATCACAGCCTACTGGTCTGGCGAATCGCTGGCGTCGGGCGACGGCAAGGCAGAGATGTTCAAGCATGCCGGCGTGCGCACCGACAAGGGCTTCGACATCGAGATTCGCCTTGAACTCCAGCAGGGCGCCAAAACCGGCTCCGATGTCGGTATTCAATGTCTTATAAACGACATGACCGAGGGCAACAAGACCCGCGGCATAATCCGCTGCCCCTCCTCCCTGAACTGCGGGGACAATGAGGTCGCAAAGTTTGATTATGTTACCCTTTCCGACAAGGAAGTGGCGGTTGTCGAAACCACCGCTCCTCCCGCCGCAAAGGCTCCCGACGCTGCGAAGACTCCGGCAGCTCAGACAGCCGACATCACCGTCATCGCCGCCCTCTGCGGACTTCTCTCCCTGGCGGGCACGGCAGTATGCCGCCGCCGCAGATAATAGGATATCAGGCGGTCAACAAGTCATACGGATTCGGGGGTGCCGGATAAACGGCATCCCCGGTTTTTATCTTTTACGGCGGTGAGTTCTCATTTTTCATGTTGACACAACGCATGAATATAGCTATAATGAGATGCGACAAGTCATAAATATAAAATAACAGGGGGAATAACTATGAAACATAGCATATTTATCCGTTTGACGGCGCTGCTGCTGACCGCTCTGATGTGCGCCGGCTTTGCCGCCTGCTCCTCTGGCGGGGATGAAGCGGTCACTACAACCGCCGCAGCCGGAGAGACCACCGCGGCGGAAAGCGAACTTACTCCCGAGGAACAGCGCAATGCCATATCCGATGACCTGCCCGAGCGTGACTTCGACGGTTACAACTATCGCTTTTACTGGTTCGGCACAGATTTTGAGTATGATCCCGAAGCCGAAACCGGTGATGTAATAAATGATGCGGCATTCACAAGAAATCGCATCATAGAAGAGCGCTTCAACATTGAAATAACAAATACCTGTTCAGGGGATTCATGGAGCGGTCATACAACCGCGGTAAGAAACTCGGTTCTGGCGGGAGAAGAAGCCTTTGATGTTACTTTTGACCATATTATAGGCGGTCCAAACAACTCACTCGAGGGAATATACCTGAATTTCTATGATATACCCTATATCGACTTCGACAAGCCCTGGTGGCAGGACAACGCCGTTAAAGAGATGACCGTTCTTGATCAGATGTATTGTTCAACCAACGATTATCTTTTCAGCGGTATCGGCAGCTGTAAAATTATCTATGTCAACCGTGACAGGCTTGAGGATTATAACCTTGAAATTCCATATCAGGAAGTACATGACCACAAATGGACATTTGATATGCTTATCAACCTCACCAAAGATGTATATGAGGATGTAAACGGTGACGGTAAGACCGACAACGGAGACTTTTACGGATATATTTCCCACGCGTCACAGAATGGCTTCCTCCTATCATTCGAGGTTCCTATTCTGACGAAATCAGATGAGCATGGTATTGAGATAACCGTAAACTCTGAAAAAACCGTCGATTTCTTCAACAAGGTATATGACTGGTATTATAACAGTATCGGTACGAATATAATCAGCGGCAATGATCCTGAGACGAAAATTTCGGAGTCTGCATGGCAGATGAAACTCTTCTCCGAAGCGAGATCGCTGTTTGCATTCGGGCATGTCAGCTATGCAGGTTCGACCCTACGTACAAGCGATGTAAATTATGGATTCCTGCCATTCCCGCTTTGGGATGAGAACCAGGATACCTACATCACGTTCTGTGGCGGTATTCTCCTCTCGATTCCGATTACATGTTCAGATACCGAGCGTGCGGGCATTATATTCGAAGCCATGTCAGCAGAGGGCTACAAGCAGCTCGTTCCCGCATATTTCGAAACTGCGATGAAGGAAAAGTTTACTTATGATAATGAGTCTGTTCAGATGCTCGATCTCATTAACTCTACCCGCGGTATTTCCTTTGCTTACGCATACGACAACTGGGAAGGCTTCGGACATATGACCCGCAATGTTACTGTGGATTATAAAAACAACTTTGCTTCTTACTACGCTTCGAGAATATCATCAGCTACCGCCAGAATTGAAAAGATAGCATCATTCTTTGAAGCACACGCTTCATAAACATATCGCACAATTATCACGGCGGGTGCACCCGGCACCCGCCATATTTTTTTGTTTATGTCGATTATCCACAATATAATGCATTGAAGTTTGTATAACTTAAATCCATTTTACCATTGACATTCACAATGGTCTGATGTATAATGTCCAGGACGCTGAACCACAATATATAGTGGTCAAGCGGGCGCGCGACCACATTATGTAGTGCCGAGCCGCCCCGGAGCGTTATTTAAGCCATAAGGTTTTACACACATATTGACCCCGGTTAAAGACCGGGAGAAGGCTATTCAAAGCTGAGGAAAAGGAAAATCGCATGATCACCAAAATTATCAAAAGGGACGGGCGCGAGGCGCCGTTCAACATCGAAAAGATAGCCAACGCCATATTCAAGGCGGCACAGGCCATCGGCGGCAGAGACTACGATACGGCAATGGCTCTCGCCTGCGAGGTGGCGGAGCGCATCGAGCAGGCCTGCGCCCCCACCGGTCAGCTGCCCACGGTGGAACAGATTCAGGATATGGTCGAGAAGGTTCTCATAGAACACGGCCATGCCCGTACCGCTAAGGAGTTCATTCTCTACCGTGCGGAGCGCACAAGAATCCGCGAGATGAACACCCGGCTGATGAAAATCTACGAGGATCTCACCTTCAAGGCGGCGAAAGACAACGATATCAAGCGCGAGAACGCCAATATCGACGGCGATACCGCCATGGGCACAATGCTCAAATACGGTTCCGAGGGCGCGAAGCAGTTTAATGAGCTCTATGTGCTGGATCCGAGAATCGCGGCAGCCCATCGCAGCGGCGATATTCACATTCACGACTTCGACTTCTATACACTTACCACCACCTGCTGTCAGATCGATATAGTTAAACTATTCAAGGGCGGCTTCTCCACCGGTCACGGTCATCTGCGCGAACCTCAGGACATAGCCAGCTACAGCGCTCTCGCCTGCATCGCCATTCAGGCCAACCAGAACGACCAGCACGGCGGTCAGTCGATACCCAACTTCGATTACGGTATGGCGGAGGGTGTTGCCAAGACCTACCGCCGCCACTTCGCCACTAATACCGAGAAGGCGCTCCGACTGCTTACCGATGAGGCTGACCCAAAGGCTAAGGCCGCGGAGATAATCTCGGCTGCGGGAACCCCGAGTCTGGGCAACAACGGAGCCTTCCGAGACGCTTTTGAGAAGGAACTGACTGCGGCATACGGCGCGGAGATTTCGAAAAAAATATCCGAATTCACCTTTGCATACGCATGCAGCGAAACAGAGCGTTCAACATTTCAAGCTATGGAGGCGCTGGTACATAACCTCAACACCATGCACAGCCGCGCCGGCGCGCAGATTCCATTCTCATCAATAAACTACGGTACCGACACCTCTCCCGAGGGCAGAATGGTAATCCGCAGCGTTCTGCTGGCGACCGAGGCAGGACTCGGTCACGGTGAGACTCCCATATTCCCGATCCAGATATTCAAGGTCAAAGAGGGGGTCAACTACAATCCCGGCGACCCGAGTTATGACCTGTTCAAGCTGGCATGCCGCGTATCGGCGAAGCGGCTCTTCCCCAACTTCTCGTTCATGGACGCGCCCTTCAACAAGGCTATGTACAAGCCGGGCGACATCAACACCGAGGTAGCCTATATGGGCTGCCGCACCAGGGTCATCGCCAATGTCTACGACCCCGAGCGCCAGGTCACCAGCGGCAGAGGAAACCTTTCCTTCACATCAATCAACCTGCCGCGCATCGCCATTGAGTCAAGAGGCAACACCGACCGCTTTTTTGAGGATCTGGACAGCAAGATTTCTCTGGTGGTTGATCAGCTCCTTGCGCGCTTGAAGATTCAGGGCGGCAAGCGCGTCCGCAACTACCCCTTCCTTATGGGCGAGGGCATATGGCTTGACTCGGATAAGCTGGGCCCCGATGACACTCTGGAGGAGGTTCTCAAGCACGGTACGCTGACCATCGGCTTCATAGGTCTGGCGGAATGTCTTAAAGCTCTCATCGGAACACACCACGGTGAATCGGAGGACGCCCAGAATCTGGGTCTTGAGATCATCGGCTTCATGAGGAAGAGAGCCGACGAAGCGGCGAAGAGGAACGGTCTCAACATAACGCTCATAGCCACTCCGGCAGAAGGACTTTCGGGACGCTTCGTGCGCATCGACCGCGAGAAATACGGCACCATAGAGGGCGTCACCGACCGCGAATACTATACCAACTCCTTCCATGTTCCGGTATACTATAAAATTTCGGCATACGATAAGATTACTCGGGAGGCGCCTTACCATGCGCTTACCAACGGCGGTCATATCACATATGTGGAGCTGGACGGCAACCCGTCGGACAACCTTGACGCCTTTGAGCAGGTTGTGCGCTGCATGAAGGACAACGGTGTCGGCTACGGATCCATAAACCATCCGGTTGACCGCGACCCGGTCTGCGGCTATACCGGCATAATCGGTCAGACCTGCCCCAAGTGCGGACGCAGAGAGGATGACGGACAGGGTCAGTTTGAGCGTATCCGCCGCATCACCGGCTATCTTGTGGGCACCATGGACAAGTGGAACAACGCCAAGCGTGCCGAAGAACATGACCGAATCAAGCACAACGTAAGAAGCGAAATCGAAAAAATATGACAAACAGATCGGGACGGGTTCAAAGCCCGTCCCGATATTTATCGGATAGAATATGACACTTTATACTAACGATGTGACTGACCCGCGCTTTAACCTTGCGTCTGAGGAGTACCTGATTGACAATCTCCCGGGCGACGCCGTAATGCTCTGGCGCAACGAACCCTCGGTGATAATCGGCCGCAGTCAGAACGCATATGCCGAGATAGACCGGGGTTATATCGAAACGCACGGCATCAAGGTGGTGCGGCGGCTAAGCGGCGGCGGCGCGGTCTTCCACGACCTGGGAAATGTAAACTACACCTTCATAGTGGATGAAGGAAAGGACGGGAATGCCCTTGATTTCGGGCGCTTCATCGCACCGGTCATCGAAGCGCTGGCGGAGCTTGGAATCGACGCCGAGATGTCGGGACGCAACGATATCGTAGTGGGAGGCGTCAAGATAAGCGGAACGGCACAATGTCACCGCAACGGACGGCTGCTCCATCACGGTACGCTGCTCTATTCGGCGGACCTGGGACGGCTGGCGGGGGCGCTTAGAGTGAACGAGGAAAAGCTGAAATCCAAGGGAGTGGCGTCGGTTCGTTCGAGGGTAGGGAACCTGCGGGAACTCTGCGGGCTTGAGCTTGACGTCACCGAGTTTATGGCTCATCTGCAGCGTTCGCTTGCAGCCTCCGCACAAGAGACAGTTCCGCTAACCGGCAGGCATGCCGAAGCCATACGCCGTCTGGCGGAAGAGAAATACGGAACCTGGGAGTGGAACTGGGGCGAATCCCGCAGTTTCGATCGCACCCGCCGGCACTACTACCCATACGGTTTGGTAGAAGTGGGGCTTACCGCCGAGCGGGGCGTTATATCCGCCTGCAGCATCACCGGCGACTTCTTCGGAGTGCGTGAAATAAGTGAACTCTGCGAAGCTCTCATCGGGCTGAGGCTGGAGCGCGCACCGGTACTCGCCGCACTTGAGAATATCGGAGATTACATTTCGGGCGCCAAGCCGGAGGATATAGCGGCGCTGATTATCTGAAACCCGAGAATTATACAAACCGCTGTTGCAATCGGAGCGCGATTGTGCTAAAATGCCCGCATGGGAGAAATAATGATTTCGGAGAGTGCAATCATGCGGAAAAATCTGACATACGACTTTGAGATATTCGATTTTCACTGTCATCCCTTTTACGATTCAAACGAAAACATCTGTGTCTACACCGAAGCGGTTAATACCCGTGAGGGCTTCATTGCAGCCATGGATTTCGCGGGTATCGGCGGCTTCGCGGGCAGCGTGATATACCGAAACGCCATAACACCCGAGAGCTTTGACGAGATTCATGCGCTGAACCTCCACGCGCTGGAGCTGGAAAAGCTCTGGGGCGGGCGATATGTCCCCGGCATACACATCCACCCGGACTTTGTCCGTGAATCCTGCGAGGAACTGGAGGCGATGAAGAAAGCCGGCGTCCGTCTGGTGGGCGAACTGGTACCCTATCGTGTGGCGTCGGTTGGCTACTCCGACCCGGCACAGGCGGAGATTCTGCGCCTTGCCGGCGAGCTGGGAATGGTTGTATCCTGCCATTCAGCCGGTATGGAAGACCTTGAAAAGGCTGTTGCGGCATGTCCCGGCACGATTTTTGTAAACGCCCATCCCGGAGAATACAAAGAGTACTCCGAGAAGCTTAGCATAATGAAGCGATACCCCAACCTTTACCTGGACGTCTGCGGCACCGGGCTTTTCCGCTACGGCATGCTGAAGCACGGTGTGGATATGCTCGGTGCGGAGCGTTTTCTGTTCGGCACCGATTTCCCGGTCTGCAACGCCGCCATGCAGGTGACCGGTGTGCTGTCCGAGCCGCTTAGCGACGCAGATTTCGAGTTGATTTTCGCCGAAAACGCCAAGCGTCTGCTGGGTATAGGCCGAAACTGAAACACCAACTTAAACAGATATTCAATTAAACGGGAGGATACATAACATGAAGATACTTTTCCAGGGCGACAGCATCACCGATGCCGGCAGAAGCCGCGAGAACCCTCACCTGCTTGGCAACGGCTACCCCAAATACACTGCCGAACTCATATCGGCTAAATGGCCTGAGATTCCCTTCGAGTTCATCAATCTCGGAATCAGCGGCAACCGCGCCGAAAACCTTGTCGCCCGCTGGGAGGCGGACGCCATCGCCGTTCAGCCCGACATCGTGTCGATTCTCATCGGCGTCAACGATACCTGGCACCGGGCGGCTAATCGCGACTGGATGCCCCACGAGTATTTTGAGGAGTGCTACCGCAATATTCTCACCCAGCTCAAGGAAAAGACCAAGGCAAAGATAATCTTGCTTGAACAGTTCCTCTGCTTTACCGACGACAAGAGCTACTTCCGCTGCGACCTTGATCCGAAGATTCAGATCACCCGCAAGCTGGCGCGCGAGTTTGCCGACGCCTTCATACCGCTGGACGGTCTCTTCGCGGCAGCCTCGGTTGGCGTTGACCCCAAGCACTGGGCGGGAGACGGCGTACATCCCACCGCAGCCGGAGCGCAGTTCATAGCCGCAAGGTATCTCGAGGCCGTCACCCCGATTATCGAGTCATTAAAGTAAACAGAAAGACAAAGAGCAATGAAGATTGCAAACACTACATCAACCACAAGTTTTTCCGGCAGCAGAGATGCATTCCGCAGGCTGAAAGCCCTCGGCTATGATGCCGCCGACTACTCAATGTTCGGCTGCGTTCCCGGTGAAGGTGTATATTCATTGATGGATCGGGAGTTTGAAGCCCTGATACTGGCTGACAGGCAGGCTGCCGCTGAGGAAGGGATCGAGATAATCCAGACCCACGGCGTATGGCCTTATGATGACCGCATCATAGCTCAGGCGGAGCCGAAATTCACATCCACGATCCGCGGTCTCTACGGTTCGTCGCTTATCGGAGCGCAGTATATGATTATACATCCCGTCATGCCGGCGGGCTGGGCGAAAAGCGAGCGCCATGAAGCCGATTATGAACAGAACCTGCGCTTCATCGAGCGTGTCATCCCATACGCGAAGAAGTTCGGAGTTAAGCTGGCGCTGGAAAACATGCCCAACATCCACGTCCCATGCGGTCCCACATCCGAATTGATTTCCACCCTTGACACGCTTAACAGCGAGTGGGTGGTGGCATGCTTTGATACCGGCCATTCAAACGCGGTGGGCGAGAAGGTGGGCGACGCCATCCGTCAGTTAGGCTCACGGCTTGAATGTATCCATGTCCACGACAACGACGGTCGCAGCGACCAGCACCGAATGCCCTATTTCGGCACTACCGACTGGGCGGATGTGACCGCGGCGCTGAAGGAGATCGGTTATAAAGGCGTGTTCAACCTTGAATGCAATATCCCCCGCAGCATTCCCGCTGAACTGCGCCCCGATATGGAGAACTGGCTGGCAAAGACCGCAAGAAAGCTGGCCTCCGACTGCGTATAAAAACGGGAACATCATAGTTCTGAAACAAACCACCCCACAAAATCAAACAAAGCACGCCCGACTATCCGAAAAGGATATTCCGGGCGTGCTGTTTTTATACATTTAATGCAAATAATGCGAAAGTCCGGCTGCTTTTCAGAATTCGATTTCGCAGCAGACCGGGTAGTGGTCGGAGAGATATACGCCGTTGACGCAGTCATCCCATATGCAGCAGGTACAGGGCGCTTTGCCTGTTTCATTGTCGGCGAAGACATAGTCTATCTTCGCGGCGGTTTTGCCCCAACCGTGGTAAGTCACCTCTGCCGATTCGCTCAGCTCGGTAAGGGGGAGCCTGCCGCCCTTTCGGAGCATCATCAGCGGGCTGCTGTCGGGAGTGTCATTGAAGTCGCCGGTGAGGAAGAAGGGGAAGGGTTCCCTTTCGCTGTCGGCTATGATACGGTCGATGATCTGCCCCAGTCCCAGTTCACGGGCGGGAGCGCCAACATGGTCGAGATGGGTATTGTACATGCGGAAGGTCTTGCCGGTGGGCTTGTGGAAGAGAGTCGCCGCCGTAGTGATACGCGGGCAGCTGCTCTGAACCTCATAGCGTGAGCCGGGCACATAGGGGGTAGGGGACAGCCAGAAATAATCCAGCGCATCAATGGATATTGTCTCATTGCGGAACGCGATGTCCACATATTCGCCGCCGCGATCCTCAGAACGGGAGCGCCCGACAAGCGTATAACCGTTCAGATGGCTTTCAAGGAAACGGCGCATGGGCGGGGTCTCCTCCTGGAAGCCGATGACGTCGGGCTTCTCGCTTTCGATCTTGTCGAGGATCAGTCCCTTGCGGATGTCGAACATGTTGATGCCGTCGCCGCGAACGTTGCAGCGGAGATTGTATGATACTACCTTTAGCTTTGACATTATTTAATTCTTCCTGATTCGTTATTTGTGTTCCAACAGTAGCGTGAAGCTGCTGCCGAATTTTACTCCGCCGGAGGTCTCAAGCCGCAATTTTATACGGTCTGCCCCCTCTGGGATTTCGAGAGTCCCGGTAAATGTGACTGTACCGTTGCGTCTGACTTCGCTTCCGGCGGGCAGAGATAGTGAGCCGAAGTCGGACACAATACGAACGCCGTCCGTCCAGGATGCCGCGCCGTTGTTGCCGGCCTGTGCCGATAATATGAGCCGGCGGCAGCCGGGTTCAATCTCAATTGTGTCGCCGTCAATGTATTCAATGCTGCAGCCGGAGAGTGATACGAAGTCAATCGCGCCCTCCAGCCAGCGGTGAGGACAGTCGTTCGTCCATATCCCGCCGCCAACCGCCTCATTTGGACAGGTGTCGGAGGTGTAATCCTCGCCGCGCAGCACAACACCGGGATAATTGCCGTCGGCGCGAGCCTCACTCCAGAGCCGGGCGCCCTCTTCCATACAGGCGCCGTAGATGCCCTTCGGGGAAGCCTCGGGGTCGATGGTAATAATGACATCGTGAGCCGGATGCTCATCCCTGCCGAGAATAGCGAGGGTTTCGGCATACTCTCGGAGACATTTGCGGGGAGTGCCGTCGGGACCCATGTAGCCGAAGTCGGCTAATTCTGCAAGGCGGAATCCGCCGCACCACCACCAGGGAGCCGCACCGTCGGCATGGGAGTCAATCAGCATGCGGTTGATCCGCCCCATGTATTCGGTCTGATAGTCCTCCTCGCCGGGCAGGAAGGTGCGGTTGTCGTGATCCCAGTAAACCCGCGTCCACATCTTTCCGCAGGGCGAGTAACCGAACTCCGCCCAAAGCACCGGCTGACCGCTGATATGCCGCAGTGCCTCGGTGGAGAAACAGGCTCCGGCGTAGCCCTCCTCGCTGTTTGCGATGTGGTAGCCCTCGGGACAGACGAAATCGGTGTGCCGGTTGGTGCCGAGAAAGGCGATATCCAGCTTGCTGAGCGAACTCTGACGATAGGTGTAGAGGTGATTCGGGTCTATCTTCCGCATGGCGCGAACCGCATATGACCAGTGTCTATCGGCAAGCGTTTCGAGGAATCGGCGGTAAGCCATAGCCTTTACCCTCTCGGGACCGTCAGAATCGAAGATGTTTCCGGGATCCCTTATTAAACCGTCAACCGTGCGGTCAATCCCGCAGCCCCAGGATTCCTCTGCGGCTTCAATCGAGCCGTAGCGGTCTTCAAGCCAGGCTACCCAGTCGTCACGCCAAAGCTGACGCATACCGCCGTAGTGGGGGCCGATTTCCCAGGCTATGTCCCAGGCAGCAATGGTCGGGTCATTTTGCAAGCCGTTTTCATATACGAGCTGACGGAATGCCGCGTCGCAATAATCGGCGGGCGCCTGGGCGTTGGGGTACGCCAGCATCACCTTCATGCCGTGGGCACGGCAGCGCGCCAGGAAATCCCGCAGACTGTCGGATATCCGGGAATGCTCGTAGCCGTCGATTCGGGTGAGCAGCAGGTTGATGCCGAAGCTCTTCATTCGCCGCAGATCGAGTTCAAGATCACGGGGAGAGTAGAAGGAGCTGTCAAGCCAGCCGCACCAGTAGTCGTCGTTTTCAAAACTGGGATAGAAGTGAGGCCAGTAGTTCATACCCTTTGCCGTCCAGCGCTTGCCGCCCAGCATGAAATACTCACCCTCGACCCGCAGGAATTCGTCGGGCTGCGGACAGAGCGGGGCGTCAAAGGCGAATTCCTGGACTATGCTGTCAATAACCTCACCCTTATAAAGCAGCTCGGTCGTCGCCGTATAGTTGCCGTATGCCAGTTCCTCACCAAGCGGAAATTCCAGCGGGGTGAGATTGTAGGGAGCCGCAAGCAGGTCGCGCTCGAATATCCTCTCATATCCCTCGCCGCGTATGGTGAAACGCAGAGAGGTTTCCTCGAAATACAGAGTGGTGTTGAGCACCCGGGCGCCGAGAGTAACCTTTTTACCGCAGCGCACCCGGTACTCGGTGGTGCCCGCCTCGAAGAGATAAACGCCGCGAAGCAGAGTACCCACCATCGCTTTGAACAGCTCTCCGCCACCGTCAGCCGCCATCAGCTCGGCGGCTGAGAGCCCGATACCACCCACAGCGCCGCCGAAGCAGGTGTTCTTGACAAACCCCGGACGCTCGGCGTGGGAATAGCCCTCCATCCTTGGTTGTCCCCGCAGACCGTTGAGCATAATGAAGGCGGCAGCGCCCTTTTCACCCGCATCGGCTATCGGGATGTAGCGGTGACGGCGATCCTTGCGGTAACCGTCTCCCCGGGGGCGCGCCGAGGGGCACTGGACGCGCCGGGGTGCGGCGGCAAGCTCGCCATCCCAGATATGCTGTCCCTCCGAAGATGTGAGAGGACCGTCATAATCAACGGTATAGTTTTTGTATGACGGGGTAACCCCCTCGATCACAAGCCGGGGAACGCCCGGAATGAAGGTGGCGTCGATGTACATCGAGTTCTTCGGCGCCTCGGGCATAGGCAGCTTTTCGTAGCCCTTTTCGGTCTTGCGTATGTTGTCGTAGAAAAGCGGTCCGCCCAGAAACAGCGCCCGTCCGCCCCGCTCCAGATAGTTGCGAAGGGGTGTTATCAGCTCCAGCGGCATTGTCTCGGCAGACGGGATGATAAGCAGATATCCGGCGTATGAGAATACATTTTTAAGCGCTGCAAAGACTTCGACACCGAGAAAACGCACAAGATAGCCGCAGTCTTCGAGCTGTCTCGCAATGGCGTAGGCGGAATCTCTGTCATAGCCCGGCAGCTGGTCATGCTCGTACAGTATGGTTACTGTCTGTCGCTGTTTATCAGGCATATGCATTTCTTGTATGATATAGTAAGAACCTGAATCATACTCCTTTCAAATATTTACGCTCGCTTCAAATGAATCTAGGAACGATTTTGAAAAGTTGAAGGAGCGCAGCGACGGAGACTTTTCAAAATCGCGGCGCGGCGCGCCTTAGGGAGTGTTTTGTGGTATAATTGTGTTGAACATCGTGGACTTTTTATTTTTACTTGTCGCTCGACGACTTGAAGGAGTGTATTGCCACGGTTTTACTCAGAATGTTTATAGCTGGATAAGACGCTTTCTGCGATTTTTGATCTCACGCAAGTTTACGCGGGTAAAACCATTTGGCGCAGCGGTGTTACATTTTTAGAAGGTATTCAAATGATTTACGTTGGTATCGATGTCGCTAAAGACACGCATTACGCAGCTGTCGCAAACTCCTACGGCGAGGTTCTTGTTGAACCTTTCGCTTTCGGAAACGACGCTGATGGATTCTGTCTGCTTCAGTCCAAGCTTGCCGCATACGATCGCGATGAGCTGCTTATCGGACTTGAATCTACAGGCATTTATTCCGAAAACCTTATCTGCTTCCTTTATGGCTCGGGCTATCATTTAGCGGTGATCAATCCCATCCAGACCGCCGCCCTGCGTAAAACCAATATTCGCAAGACCAAGACCGATAAGACTGACACTCTGCTTATTATCAAAGCTCTTATAGTCAATACTTATCGTATTTATTCAGAACGCGACGCCGAATCGCTCAAGCTTAAATCTCTTTGCAGGTTCAGGCAGAATCTCAAAAAGTCGAAGGCTCGTCTGAAAATCCACCTCTCCGGATTTGTAAATATGCTTTTTCCCGAATTTCTGAGCCTCTTTAAGTCCGGTATACACATCGCCGCTTCATACGCGCTGCTTAAAAAGCATTCTTCACCCGAAGATATCGCCGCCTTACGCTTAAATTCTTTAAGCACTCTCTTGTCCAAAGCGTCCCGAGGACGTTTCGGAAGTGATGCGGCCGAAGCCTTAAAAGGTCTGGCGAAATCTTCGGTTGGCGTGAAGAACGCTTATATCTCCATTCAAATAACCCAAACCATTGCGCAGATTGAGTTATTGGAACAGCAAATCAGGGAATTGGACAAGCTAATATCCGACACCACGGATGAGTTGAATTCGGTTCCGGTTTATGTCATAATCTGCCGCCGCTTTGCCAGCGTGAGACAGGTGTACATCCCGCCCTCCGGCAGGCCGGTGTCGGGCGTCTGATATGCCATGCCGGTCAGTGCGCCGTCTTCTTCGCGTTTGAAGAAAATGCTGAATACGTTATCCTCACTATAACTGAACCAAAACTCAAGCGATCCGTTTTCGCCAAGCTCGGCGAAGGCTTCGTCATCTATCAGCGCGGGCGCGAAGCCCTCGGGCGGCACGTCGGGATTCACCGATGCGTCAGCAAATCTGCTGTCCGCTGTCGTTACGCGCACCGAATAGGAATCGCCGGATTCATGCGCGATATCGAATACCAGCTCGTAAATCGCGTACGGTATTTTCTGATCTGAGTCGGAGTACATAATCATATCCGCATCCCACTCACCCTCAAGGATATCGGGAGACAGCTCACTCAGATACCCGCCGCGCACGCCGTCTGCTTCGGAAACTCCCGGCGAGTCGGGCTTGCGTGAGGCCGGCGGCGAGTATTGCGCTTCTCCGCGCGGCAGATAAGCCCAGATGTTGACGGCGAGCGCCGTGGCAAGCAGCACACAGAGGACGATATCGAAAACTCCGAATTTTATCTTTGGCTTCATCTCGTTATCCTCCTCATCAGTCGCGGTATGTAATTATCGCCATGTTTGGGAATTTATCTTCACGGTTTTCCTCTTCTCCAAAACGCATAATAGTATACGTGCTTTTAAAGGCAAGGTTGCGGTAGTCCTGTCTTTCGGGGTGTGGCTCAACCGTGGCAGTAACCATCCTGACCTCCTTGACCCCGAAGTTTAAGCTGCCGCTGTCATAATAAGTGCCGGTAACGCTCGGAACGGTTGTGATTTCGAACGTGCCGGTGGTCATATCCTCGTCCATCGTGCCGGTAAACGTCATGCTCGAGACGCTTGCTTTGAAGTGGCTGTTTTCAAATTCGTATGCCGGAATGGTAAACGAATATTTATTGCCTCCGAGGTGGGTCATTTCAATTCTGCCCACTGATTTTATCGAATCTTCTATTAGTGCGGGTACGAAATGAATGCTGACGTAATTCCGGTCATTGTCCAGATCCTTATTCCTCTTATAAAACGTTTCGAAAGAGGTGAACTGGCCTTCGTTTCTCGCCGACAGGTCGATGAGCGTAAAATAGCCCGCCTCCTTTCCGGCGAGATTCAGCGTCTCGGTGGCAATCTGTTCTCCGAAGCGCTTTTCTTCGTCCCATGCGTCGAACAGGAACACTTTATCCGGCGCGCCCGCGATGATATATCCAAGCAGGGTGGCTTCCAGTTTGACCGCCCACCCTTTCTCTTCCTGGGGCGCGAGCAGTTCCCATTCATCGGGATAATCCGTCTGGACAAAACCGTCCGCGCTTCCGAAGCGGATCGGGCACGAATGATATTTGCATACTCCATCTACGCCCTCGGGCGCAATCTCCTGTATCTGAACATGATGGTATCGGTTGTACGGCTCTGCACCGCGCCACAGCAAGCTGAAGACCTCGTTCTGCATGCGCCTATACATGAATTCGTTAATATCCGGGATTACCTTGGAGTTGAAGCGTGCGAACATGTCTTCCTTGAGGCGGGCGGTCAGCTCCGCTTTTTGATCTTCGGTGGGGGTGTAGTAGTTCATCTTGCCGGCTTCCGCCACCGCAAAGGTCAGGGTGTCTTTGCCGTCCCTGTAAACATCCTTCCAGAATTTTTCGGCATGGGCGTTAATGGCATCGGCGACCTTCTCTATCGCGTAATTCATGCCGTCCTCGGAATCGCGGTTGTTCTGCCACGCTTCCCAGTAGGCATTGGTGAAAATATCGTACCAATTGTCCTCGTTGAAGGTTGCGTGCTCTTTGTAATAGGTGTCGAACACCGCTTCTACCGTGTTGGCCTGTAGTGTTTTCGCCTCTGCGACCAGCCTGTCGAGCATATATCCGGTGAAAGCCACCGCAAGGAAGCCCATGCTGAACGCCGCCGATGAATACCCGGTGCAGAAGCTGTAAAGCGTGCCGCTGTTGGTGGCGAAATTCTTGTAAAGGTTGATTGCCGTCTCGTTCTGCGGACCGGTGGAGTCCTTGGTCTTAAGGTCAAACATGAGCTGAGTCGCGGCGATAGCCAGCGACAGCACCCCGACGGCACCGGAGACATTTTCGGAGGCGCTCTTGTATGCACCGCCTACGGTGGACAGCGTATTCACGGACATACAAACCGTGTCCGCCAGCGGACCGAACAGTGTATAATAGGTGTTTACGAAGCTTGTTGCATCCGCCGCCGTATTGATCCAACTGGTCGACGATTTGGTGTTCCCGTTTGCGATATAATCCTGTGCCACAATTCGCGCGGGCTCCATTGGTGTGTTTTTGATATAATCCCAGTAGTCGTAGCTCACTTTGAGCGTCGCGTAGCTATGATCCTTGTCCGCAATATAATAAAGCGAGCCCGAATAATCTTTGTCGAAATAGACCAGCCGCAGCGGCGACAGCGATGTCAGCTTCACCGAAACGGTGCCCGCCTCCTCGTCGCGCTCGGCATCCTGCGGTATCCACTCCTCGTAGTCGCTGTCGTAATGCAGTATGCAAGCCTTGCTGTCACGGGCGGCATTTGCGTCATAGGGCAGCGTTACGGTCAGCGGCGCGCGCAAATAGTGCCTGTCGCTCAGCGCGATGTCATATTCAACGCCGAGGAAGCCGTCCCCGCCGACCTTTTGCTCGTACCGCCGGACGGTAAGTGTCATATCGCCGCCGGTGAGGTTGAGTTCGTTCACATCGACGGTTACACCCGCCGCCGTAACGATCGGCATGTCGATGCCGACACTTACGGTCCGGGTTTCCTCAAGCCTGCCCCTGTCGGCGTTTGGCAATGACAGTTTCCATCCCGGCATCAGCTTCACCGCCGCCGAAATGCTCATCGCGGCGATAAGTATGCACGCCGCGGCGCGGAAAACGACCGGACGGCGGTACCGCTTTTGCGCGCCGGGCGATGCGGGCGGAGTCGGTGCATATCTCACCGACGAAACAGTCTGCAGAACCTCTGCCCGGCGTGCGCCGCACTGGCTGCAGAAGTTTGCACTATCCGACATGTTAGCGCCGCACTGTGAACAGTACATAAAACTTCTCCTTTCGTCTTGGTCGGGCACGGGGTTTACAAATTATGCAGATAAAATTACACAGTGTAGGTGCTTGCAGCCGTGTCGCCGCCGAGTCCGGTCCAGTTGGTGTGGAAGAACTCGCCGCGGGGCGCGTCGAGACGCTCGTAGGTGTGGGCGCCGAAGTAGTCGCGCTGAGCCTGAAGCAGGTTGGCCGGCAGGAACTCGGAGCGGTAGCCGTCAAAGTAGGAGAGAGCCGAGGTAAAAGCGGGAGTGGGAATGCCGGCAAGCACAGCAGTAGATACAACTATTCTCCAGTCGGGAACAAGCTCCCTGATCTTTGCGCTGAAATAGGGATCAAGCAGCAAGTTCGTAAGGTCGGGCTTTGCGTCGAAGGCTTCCTTGATCTTGCCGAGGAATACCGAACGGATTATGCAGCCGCCGCGCCACATAAGGGCGATGCCGCCGTAGTTGAGGTGCCATCCGTATGTCTTGGCTGCGCTCATCATCAGGGTGTAGCCCTGAGCGTAGGAAATAATCTTGGAGGCTAAAAGAGCCTTTCGGATACTCTCGATGAAAGCCTTTCTTTCGGCTTCCGTGCCGCTGAATTTACAATAATCACCGCCGAAAACCTTGGATGCCGCGACACGCTCGTCCTTCATAGCCGACAGGCAGCGTGCGAACACAGCCTCGCCGATGAGAGTCAGCGGTATGCCTTCGTCAAGGGCGGATATGGCGGTCCACTTACCGGTACCCTTCTGACCGGCGGTATCGAGAATGCGGTTTACGATGGGCTCGCCGTCGGTGTCCTTGTAGGCAAGAATGTCGGTAGTGATGTCTATGAGGTAGCTGTCAAGCTCGGTGGATTTCCAGCTCTTGAAGACCTCGTGCATCTCGTCGGCGGTCATGCCCATATAGTCGCGCATCAGCTGATAAGCCTCGCAGATTAACTGCATGTCGCCGTATTCAATGCCGTTGTGAACCATCTTGACGAAGTGACCGGCGCCGTTCTCGCCGACCCAGTCGCAGCAGGGAGAGCCGTCGTCGACCTTGGCGCAGATAGCCTGGAAAATCGGTTTGACTGCCGGCCATGCGGCGGGAGAGCCGCCGGGCATCATGGACGGACCGTTGAGAGCCCCCTCCTCGCCGCCGGACACGCCGGTGCCGATATAGAGCTTGCCCTTTGACTCCACATACTCGGTGCGGCGCATGGTGTCGGGGAAGTGGGAGTTGCCGCCGTCGATTATTATGTCGCCGTCCTCAAGAAGGGGGAGGAGACTTTCGATGAAATCGTCGACCGGCTGACCCGCCTTGACCATCAGCATAACTCTGCGGGGCTTCTCGAGGCTGGCAACCAGCTCTTCAAGAGAGTAGGTGCCGACGATGTTCAGACCCTTGGCGCGTCCCTCCACAAAGTCGGTGACCTTGGAGACGGTGCGGTTGAAAACCGAGACTTTGAAGCCCTTGGACTCCATGTTCATAACAAGGTTTTCGCCCATTACGGCGAGGCCGATAAGACCTATATCTGACTTTTTCATATGTATATACTTCCTTTCGGTATAATTGACTTATTTTGTATTCAGGCTGCTTAACACGCGGGAGACGATTTCGGCGTTCTCGCGAAGCTGGTTGCCATGCTTCTGGAACACGCCTACGGTCACCAGGTCGCACGGCTTTATAGCCGCGAAGGTCTCCCGGTAGGCGGCTTCGATAAGCGCGGGATATTCGGATTTTTCCTTTCCGAGGAATATCTGACCGCCTGCAAGCACCTTGTAGGCGATGCAGGGGGTGGGCACCTGGGCGATAGTTTTCAGCATAATAGGGCGATCCTCGGGGTAGAATTCCACATCCTTGCGGGTCTTTCCGGTGACGGATGTGGATCTCTCGCCGCCCCGCTTGCGGGTATTCTGCAGGCATGCCATGTAAAAATCGCATCCCCAGCCCTCGTCCTCGGCGATCATGATATGCTCGGGGACGTGTGTGGCAAAGCCCGACTTCAGTCCCATAGACTGCATCAGCTTTATCCTGTCGCGGAGGATATCCTTTTTTCCCTCCTCGAACATACCGTCGGCACTGGTGCCCTGATGGTAGCATGCAACGGGCTTGTAGGTGAGTATCTGGCGCAGATTAACCTCAAAGTCTACCGGCACATGGGTCTGGAAGATGAGCTTCAGCCTGCCGCCCTGCTCGCGATAGTGCCAGAGCACCCGCAGTATGAACTCCGACGCCAGGGGCTGCCATACGGTATAGCCCAGACGTTCGGCTTCAAAGAGCTGCTCGATCACCTTCTCCTCGGTGTAGTAGGAGAGCATTTCCTCTCTGGAAGTAAGGTCGGGAATGTAGGAATAACCGTTGGTGGGATTATCCCCCATTGTCAGGCGGGAGACCTCCTCGCCCAGAAAATTAACGGTTGGCAGCATGGTTTATCCTTTCTGTGAATCTATGAACGTATGTCCTCGAGCACCGAATAGGGGATGCAGAGATTCCCGTATCCGACACCGATGGCTATATGCGGTTTCAGGTGTGCGTGAAAATCGGTGCCGCCCGAGAGCTTAAGCCCCAGCTCGGCAGCCAGCGCCTGATAATCGGCCTGCTGTTCGGGGGTATATTCGGTGTACCAGCCCTCGATGCCGTCCAGCCCAACTTTTTTCAGGTCTGACAGGAACTCGCGCAGTTCCGGGAGCGATTTGCGTATCAGATTAAGATGCGCAACATAGGCGTAACCGCCAACATCCTTTATGAGCTTCACCGCATCCCGGGGCGAAAAATACTGCAGAGAGGAGTACGCCGGTCTGCCGTTGGCGAGATATTCGTCGAAAGCCTGTTTGATGGACTGCACATAGCCCTTCTTCACCATAACCTGGGCGAAGTGGGTGCGCCCCAGCATATCGCTGCCCGCCAGCTCCATGACTTCATCGACGGTGACGTCAAAGCCCAGATTTTTGAGCTTTGCGGAATACTCATAGTTGCGCATCATGCGGATGCGCTTAGCCTCTTCCAGCTCGGTTAGAAGGTGCTTGTCATGACGGTCGATGTAATAGCCGAGAATATGTGTCTCGGTCTCGGACCGTACCGAAAGCTCCACGCCCGGCACCACTTCGATGCCCAGCTTTTCGCCCTCATCCAGCGCGTCATCGAGACCGTCGATAACGTCGTGGTCGGTCAGTGCGACCGCCTCCAGCCCCTTCTCCTTCGCGTGGCGTATAAGCTCCCGGGGCGTCATACCGCCGTCAGAGGCGGTTGAATGTGTATGAAGATCGATCATAGTTTGATTGCGAAATCAACCCCTGTACGACCAGAGCCCCAGCGCGGGATTGCTTATGTAGAATATCTTCTCGCCATCGGGAAGGGTGCAGTATCCGTCCTTCAGGACGGCAGGATCATACTTCGCAACCGCCTCGCCGTAGGGCATGTACTTGAACGCAGCCCCCTCAACCTCCTCGCGGGTGAGCAGCGCGGTGGCGTAGGTTACCGAGAAGCGCCCGTCGGAGGAGCCGTGGATAAGGTGTGCGGCGACAGACATATTTGCGCGAAGATCGTCGTTTGCCTCCTCCTTTACCAGCTGCAGAACATTCTCACGCCCCACATAGCCGTATTTGCGGATAAGGCGGTCATTTTCGTCGTCCTCGCCGAACCTGCGCACACCCTTTGCAAGAACTATAAGTTCGCCGCCGTCGGCAATCGCCATACGGGTGCGATAGATAGCCTTATTTCCAAGCCAGGTGCTCTTGAATTCGCGCTCGTCCAGGTTGACGACAACCTTCTGCAGCGGCTTGTCGACATAGGTCAGATTATACTCCTGGGACATGGCTACAGCTTCCTCAAAGAGCTTGCGGTCGCGGCCGATCATAAGCCCGTGAATACTCACGTCGTCGCCTTCGTTGGTGGTGCAGGTGAGCATGTAGAGCAGCGGCACCGATGCGATGAAATGCTCCTCGGCGTAGTCGAAGACCCTGCGCACGGGGGAGAAGTCCTTGCCCATGATCCGCTCCATACCGTAGAACGCGCCCAGCATATGGGAGCTGTTTATCATTGAGCTGCCGCCGCAGCCGACAAAGATGTTCTTGCTGTAGTTGGCCATGCCCACAACCTCGTGGGGCACAACCTGACCCATGGAGATTATGAGATCATACTCACCGGAGACGATGCGGCGGTTGACCTCGACATCTATCTTCTCGTTTACTATGCCCTCGGACACTTCGTTCACAAATTCGGCAGGCACTTCGCCGATCTTAACCACATCCTCGCGCCAGTTGTGTACAATCACCTTATCCTTCGGCACGACGCCTAAGAAAAAGGTTTCAATCTCCTCATCCGTCATCTTCACATGAGTGCCCAGCGCCGGCAGAACATCAACATCAGAGCCTTTAGAGGTGAGCATCTCATAGCAGAAGGCTGTGAGCTTGCCCGCGCCCGAATACATGCGCGTGAAGTCCGGCGGGATCAGCAGAACCCTGTCTGTTTTGCGTTCGGACAGCGATTCGGCTATCGCTTTCTTTATCGTGGCGTCATCGAGACCTGTTTTGCTTTTAAGAATCATATTTTTTCTCCGTATACATCAGGTTTTTGACTTCGGCTTCCGCGTCTGCGGATCATACTTTAATTATAGCACAGCACCGGATTGTTTTCAAGTATATTATTCCTTTTTAAGCTCCACGACAAAAACACAGCCGCGCTCGTGTTTGCGCGGCTGTGTCGGTTATTCCGTTGTTCTGTTGTTATGCGAGTCCGGATATCAGCGTTTCGAGAGTGCCCGCCCACTTTTCGGTGCGCGCGGCGTACATCGAAGCGATGTCAGTGCTGTTCTTTTTGAGGGTCATTCGCAGCATCATAGAGGGTGCCTCCTGATCGCCGAAGGCGAAGGAGTAGACCAAAGTGAAGTCGTAAACAACCGTTGAATATATGAGGTCGAGCATACGCTCGGAGTCGGGGTCGCGGGTGTATTTGCTCTTCAGCGCCACATCATAGTAAGCGGGGCGAACCGACTTATAGCTCTCATACGCCATATATTCGGTTACTATGGTACTCAACTCCTCATCGGCAGTGATCGGAATGCAGAAGCCCGTGGTGTTGTGGCAGGCGATGAAGGAGCGGTACTCGTCCTGCTTGTCATCGTATTTGGGGTAGGGCAGGAATCCGAAGTCGCTCTCCATGTCACGGAGATCACCCGAGGTACCTATGGTCATAGTTGCGAAAAGTCCCTGCTCGGCACGGAAGAGTTCTTTAAGCGAGTCTGTCCTGGTGTAGAAGGCATCGCCGGTGACAAAGAAGAAATCATGAAGCAGGTCAATGGTATTCTGCATCTTTTCGGACAGGGGCAGAATGACCGGCATTCCGTCGCTGTCATACTCGGTGCAGGGCACATCAAAGGCGTTGAGATAAGCATCAACGTCCATATTCGGACCGGTGAGGTAACCGTAACGGTCGTTGCTGTCAAACACGCCATCGCCGTTCAGGTCAAGGACCGCGCCCTTGGAACGCGCCTTAAGTTCATCAAACGTCCAGCCGCCGCTGTCAACCGTTTCGTACAGATCGGTGTGCCCCAGATCCTCGGCAATGGTCTTGTTGTAGTAGATAGCATATGCGTTCTTGAGATAGGACAGACCGAGATGGCCGAACACCAGATAAAGCGCGCCGCCTATGGACGATGTCTCTACGAGATCTCCCGACCACCAGGGCATTGAGATATCGAGGTAATTTGTATTAGCCAGATTGCGGTAGTTGCCGTTTATGGTGGCAGCAGCAAGGCGGTAACCATAACCCGCCACAAGCTGGTAGGCATCGTCGCCGGCGAGGATAGAATTCTCAACGGTGCCGATCCATGAAGCCCACGCACTCGGACCGCCTTCACGTATCTCACAGGTGATGTCAACATTGAAAAGCTCTTCGGTCGCCGAATCGCGGTGGAAAATGGCGTCTTCGATAACATCGCCGCTCTCCTCCTCGATACAGAACTCGGCTCCCGCAGCTGTCCACCCGAAGATATTGAATGTCTTCCCGCCGAAGTCTTTATCAGGCAGGTCGGGCTTAAGCTCGGTCTCTGCAGCTTCGGTTTCCTCGGGCGTTGAGGTTGCAGCCGTGTTTACATCGCTTCCGCCGCCCCCCGAACCGCATGCGGCGAAGGCAGTCAATAGAATTAACAGCGCCAGCAGTACCGCCGTCAGGCGTACGCCGCTCCTTGCTTCAAGACTATACATTTCCGTTCCCTCGTTGTATGACTTAAAGATTATCTGCCCGATCTGCGCTGACGTCTGATCACAGGCACCATAACGCCGCACACAAGAGCAGCCGCGGCGAGTGTGATATCAAAGGTGGCGGGAGCCTTTGCGGCTGCAGCGGCATCACCTGCCGGAGCTGCCTTTGCGGCGGTAGTCTCAACCGGGAGGGGCTTTGCGTCGGCGAATATCAGCTTGTCCTGGCAGGCAGGATTGTTGAGCATGTCCATAGCCTTGACTTCACCATCGTTTTTGCCCCATGTGATCTTTAAGTCGCGCTTGCCGTCGTCGTCCACGTCGTCGAGAACCGAAATGGCAAGACCGATGGAGGCGCCCTTTTCAGCCTTGAAGCCGGCGGGAATTTTCACGGAACACTCGATGATGTAACCGTCGTCCTTCAGAGCGGCAGCCATTTTTGTGTTGTCGCCGCCGTCAAAGATGCCGTTCCCGCTGTCAAGATGGGCGTAGGCGGAATATTTCACGAAGTAGCGGCCGGCGCCGTAGGTGCCCGACTTGGTGCTGTCAAAGTCAATCGACATTTCAACAGCATCGGTGCTCTTGGTATCGTAAGATTTAGTGACCTTTGTGGTGTCGGTGATGTCGAAGTAGAAGTAGAGATTTTCGGTATCCCAGAGAACATAGGCAAAGCCGGTAGCCATCTTTGAAAGATGGCTGTCATTGCCGCTGTTGGCGAAGTTGCCGAAATTCTTGATTTCGAGTTTTTCTGCGGTGAGATACGCCGGGTCCATCTTGGCGTCGAGGACGGGAGTGCCGGGAGCCGCGTCGCCCGAATCCTTGTACTCGACTGCGAAAGCGGGGATTGCGAGGATAAGCGAAATGATACATAACAGTGCGATAAGTCTAAGTTTCATTTTGTTTTCCTTTCC
>Ga0123335_1002332_pt1 | contig 28612 bp, 21 predicted proteins | sample BiotimSIPDNA_2_FD_89707 | JGI IMG/M metagenome (GOLD analysis project Ga0123335, IMG submission 89707) | Anaerobic biogas reactor microbial communites from Washington, USA - Biogas_R2 time_0 SIP DNA | ecosystem: Engineered > Bioreactor > Anaerobic > Unclassified | place: Washington, USA... | reverse complement strand
GGGTGTTGCCCTGCATGTCCGATTTCCATATACCATCCTTTTCTACGCCCGCCGGATTTTAAACTCACCAATAAATTAGTTTAATTAACGGAGGAAAACGGACTCGATCTCAGAAACGGGGGGGGTTTTCAGTGATAATTGTAGAATAGTAGAGCATGCTTTTTAGATTTCTTGTTGTCTTTGGGTATACTGGGTGCATAACATCCGGACCAGCAATAAAAAAACTATCTAAATAATCTCCCACTTTCTGCTTTTTTGTAGGTAAATTAAATGTTCCTTCTGGCCAGGAATTAAATCCATGCACAAAAAGGATCGGGTAAGGCCGGTACAGGTAATCATCACCAGAGTTGTTATCCACTTCAGCATCTGCATCTCCCCGACTTGCTGTAACTGTTTCACCCATAAGGTTCCATTCGAGGTCGCTTCCATCGAAATTCACAGTGAAAGCACCTGTTACTCTACCGCTCTCAAACCTTTCAGGCTGACCAAGACTCTGCCCGCCAGCTCCCTGGTAATAGAAGCAGTTGTCAACAGTTCCGGGCGTAATACTGTAAGCTCCTCCATGATTGTCATACCCGAATGATGCACTGTAAGTTCCATCTTTGTTATCAATGACTCTTTCCAGAACAGGTGTAATTGATGGGGGCATTTCAATATTGTGTGTAAAAAAACTGTGGTGAAACTCTCCATTCCCGGTAATTGTCTTTGCGATCAGGTTCCCATCTATATATCCGTAGTTGAACGAAACATTTGCACCAGGCGCAAGTATGCTCCCTCTGATACCTATACTGTTGACATCAAGGGTCAGGCATTCACTGAAATTGAACAGGATATCTTCGGGGGCATTGCAGTAAATGCTTTTTGAAGCGAATGTAACAGTGACACCTGCAATATTTACTATCGCAATAGCGTTGAGCGGCAATCTGAAATCCAGCGTATGCGCTGATAAAAGATCATTGCTGTTAATCGAGAAAAAGTTTACATCAGCACTGCCGTTGAAGATAATGCTTCCGTAACCGTCTTTCTGTATTGTCCCGTTTATATGTGAAGCCGCAAGCGTCCTGGATTGAGAAACCAATCTCTGTTCTTCGGCCGGGAAGTTAACAGGGCAGGTGCCCGGATCTCTGTTAATCACCTTTGTGTTCAAGTAAGCCTCAACTGTTGCGGTGCCCCCGGTAATAAAACTGCCATCGTATGTCCCGCCTGTTTGCTGCAGCAGGTTGTTTTTGGTTGCTATATCACCGTGAACAACCGCACTGTAAAGTTCAGTGTTGTTCCCTGAGTAAATTCCACCATTAGAAACAGAGCCATTTGTACACTTTACGCTGCCGTAACTTACAAGCGAGTATTGGGAAGGGGTAGCATATTTGCCCATACCATAGCTGTTTAGAGTAACATTTCCCATTCCGGCGATTCTTCCCCCGGCATCGGAATTTTCCATTGTTACCGGCCCAAACGCAAACGCGCTGTATTCATCTGCGATGCCAAGAAATGAAGCTGAAATCAAATTGGTGGAAAGAAAAACAACTACGGGTATTAAGAAATACCTTCTTTGTGAAAGCATGGGCTACTCCGTGTTAAAAAATTGTGAAATCTGTTTGCTTTATTTTAAAAAGGATTGATGTTTTTCTCCTTTATTCCCAGTTACGCCCCGATTGGAATATGGTATCCTGATAATCTCCATAAATTCCGCCTATGTAAACATCACCAGCACCATATGTATATATACCTGTGCTGAAAGTAACGTGAACTTGCTTCCCGAGATTCTTAAATATCTTTTGCTCCAGTGGATATACTGGATAGAGGTTCTTGTTTAGAAAACTACTGAAGCTGTAGTATGAAGGTGTCCATGAATCCAAGTTTACCAGATTTATAACGGTTTGGAAATCTGTCATATTACCAAACCATAAGCTGTCTGGAATAGTATAGATTGTATCGCAATTTTCCGGTGGGTTGCTGGTCAAATTGGACCTGACAACCCATTTTACTTTTGTGTTGAGTAAAGGGTCTATTGGTATAGTGAAAAGGTAAAAATCTGCATTTTCAGCCAGATAAATTACTGGGCTAAGTGGTACACTGTCAACGACCCTTTTTTCAGCAGTACTGTAGAAGTAAGTAGTCCCGGGAATTTTTCCGCCCTCAACTCTTTTATCACCTTTGTTATAAAACGCGTACTGCCCATCAGGGCTGAGGCCGCCGAAATAAAAGACACTGCTGGCAATCTTGATTTTTTCCCTCGTATTTATGTTGAAAAGGAAAATATCGACATCGTTTTCGTACATCATCCATGGACTACTGAAAGTTACGGTCATGGCCGGGCCCATTAACGAAGCCTTTGAACCGGAAGCTATACGGATGGATTTTGTTATTCTTTTCTGGGGGACAGAGTAAATCTCTAATGTCTGTTCTCCGTCAATATATTCTCCACCATCCCAGGCATTGGCGCTTTCCCTTTGAATATTCACTGTTTTAATAAAACCGACAGTAAGACTGTCAATAAGAAAGGAGCCGCCGTAGGTAGTTTCAGTGTATATTTCACCTCCACAACCGGTTAGAAGAAACATGGCTGCCGATATACAGATAAATGAATAAAAACAATCACTTTTAAATTTCATATCTCACAGCATCCGGAAAAATTTCTTCGATTTTCGTTTTATCTTCTTAAATTCATAAAAAATATGCGAAATACGGCCCAATGATCCCATTTCAGTATTGATCTCGCTTATCACCGGTTTTCCATCAAACTGGAAGAATTTATAATTGAATACCACTTTGCCGTATTGCGGGTTTTTCATCACGCTTTTCGAAACAACCCATGCAGTTGTGTCAAGAGTCAGTTCTATTTCGGTCTTTGTCTTGTTCTCGGTAAATGTCAAAGTGACAGCAATATCTTTTCCCTCGCTCTTTATCGAGCATTCTGATCTTTTCAACAGGTTAACAGGTGAAAAACTGCCACGCCATCCCGCGATCCCCTGGTTCTCTACTTTATCGAGAGTGTTTTTATTGGCCGTAACCGTTATGGTCCCATCCGCGGCCCTCATCCATGTTGTATCGCCGCAGGTTGAAGTCTCATTTTTTGATACCGATAATATTATGCGGTAGCAGGATGGAGGGGTGAATGTTACAAACCCGCTATCCTTTACCGCCATGCCCTGCACATAGGCTGCTGTGGTGAATTTCGCTTCATAAGCAGGCGGTTTATGATTCTCAGCCTGCTCCAGTCTGGAGATAATCTGCTCTTTGGTGAAAGAATGAGCCTGAAGAGTGAATATTAAGACAGGAAAAAGGATTCTGTATATAAGCGCATAAATATTGGCATTTGACATGAGAAGCCTGACGGGTGAAGATTAAAAGTGAAGTGGGCAGTTAACAGTAGAAATATAAAGTAAACGGGGCCTTAAGGCAAGCTGTATCTATTTATGCTCCCGCTGAGAAACCGGTTTGTCGTTTTCGGCTTATCCTGAGCCAGTCTATACTTTTCGGGAAAGGAAAGAAGAAATATCGACCACTGAATATCGAATCTTGAATATCGAAGTAAAAGGCAAAGAATCTCTGAACGGATACTGCTGAACTCAAATAAAAACGGGGTTTCCAATGAAGGAAACCCCCGTTTTAAAAATCAAAATATAGGACTCTGTCAGTCCATATAGAGATCATTAATGTTGCTCTTTATATCAGACTTGTTTTTATAGGCCATATACCAGTCGTAGTAGACTTTCTGCTGTGCCTGCTGGCTGAGTCTGTTCTTGATCTGTTCGATTTCAGGAGAATCCCACTGAACACTGTCTACGTCTTTTTTGTATAGTGTCTTTACAATGTAAAAATTGCCGTTGTATTCTATTACTCCGGAAACCTTCCCCTCGGGCATCGAAAAAGCTGTCGCCGCAACTTTACTGTTACTGCCTACACCTGCGATGTAATCTGAAACCGAAACAGTATCGGTGACTCCGGAAGTAACTCCTGATTCGACATTCTTGTAGGATGTTAGAGAATCACTGGCGTTTATCTTTTTCGCAAGGTCATCAGCATACTGTTTAGATGCATTCTTTCTCTGGTCGTTTGACAACTTTTCAACGATCTGCTGACGCACATCTTCAAGGGCAAGTGTACCCTTCTTTACTCTGCGCTTTACAGAAAACAGGAAGATCGCATCATTGTTCTCAAGTCTCTCAGATATCGCCATGTTCTCAGGTCCGAATGTAAACTGCCCTATTCCGGAAACAAAACCTACTCCGGGGATTGGGTCACCTTTCTTGAAAAGGCCTGTTGAATCGAGCTGGATATCTTTCTGTCCCTTTACAGCTTCAACAAAACCCTTTTCAAGCATATCGACTCTGAGGCTGTCGGCTTTTTCGGCAAGAAGATCCAGAGTTTCCATTGTAGGGGCTATCTTGCGGAGAATGTGACGGGCCTTGACCTTTAATTCACCGTCCTTCATCTCTTTGCCTTCAACCAGAATCAGATGATAGCCGAAATTCGTTTTAACAGGATCAGAGATTTTTCCGGTATCAGAGCTAAAAGCCACAGAATCGAACTCCGGAACCATAGCCCCTCTCTTAAACCAGCCAAGATCTCCACCCCTGACAGCACTTCCCGGATCATCAGACTCAACCTTTGCCTCTTCAGCAAATGCGTTCGCTACAGGACTGCCCGAAGTCAAGACTCTGTTCTTAAGATCAAGCATCTCCTGCTGGTAAATCATGTAGTCGTTTTCAGTTGCCTTTTTATCAAATTTTACAAAGTAGAGCTCTGCCTGCTCTTCAGTGGCAAAACTGTCTCTGTTAGCTTCATAGTAACCCTTTATTGCCGCTTCGTTGATTTTTGAAGTATCTACCTTGAAGGCACTGCTGTTCACTTTAAGATATTCGAATTTAAGTTTTCTGTGATCCTGACGATACTGATATTCAATTTCGGCTTTAGACGGAACTATTCCGGCATTCATGATTTTTTCAAGCTTTTGAGCAGGGACAATCACCTGTTCGGCATAAGATTCTATCTCACGAAGCCAGGGATAGTAGTCATAGTTTTCAGGGCTGTTCAGGAACTGAACATACTTGCTTGTATCATATGCACCATTTGTCTGGAATGCGGAAACAGTATCTATTCCAGGCAGTGGATTGTTCTTCAGATACTCAAAAACTTCATCTGCTGATGCACCAAGCTTCATTTTTGAGATCACTTCCTGCATCAGAACTCTGTTAACTTCTCTATCCCATACCTGCCCTGGTATCATCCTGTACTGATAAGGAGAAACTTCCCGCCCGTCTTCCTGAAGCTTTTGCCGTTCAAGGTTCACCTGGCGGTCAAAGTAAGTAAGAGGGACATCCTTGCCGTTTATTTTACCGGCAGATGTCATTGAGGACTTTCTTCCGGAAGCGTTCATACCCCAATCCAGAAAGATTGTTCCCCCAACGAAAGCGATTAGAATAATAAGCATGATTGTGGGAGCCATCTCCCGCATTTTGTGTATCATACATTCTCCTGTTGAAAATGCTTGTCGTTTATATTGCAAATTTAGCGGGTGTAAGACCGGGCTTCACTGAAGAAAAACAAGGAAGCAGAAAAGCTGTTCACACTGCAACAGCTACACAGCATATCACCCTGAATTTTACTCTTTTGTTTCAGCTTGTTTGATTGCTTTAGGATTCAGCAGTCCTGTGTAAGTATTCTGTTCTGCCAGCACTTTTATTGCTGTTTTCATCTGAGCATCGTCAGCAAGCCTGGAACGATAATATATTTCATGGTCTTGACCAAATTCTCTAATTACGAATGCTTCACGCAAAAGTTTCTTGATTTCCACCTCATTTTCTGAAAGTGACCTCTTGCTTTCAATGGCAAGGATAGAGTCGAGTCTGGTGGAGATTTTCTGAAGTTCTGTTAGCTCGGATTGTGACCATTTAGGTTTTTCCTGAAATCCCGAAAGGCTTTTTCCGGTCGAATCTGTCGTATCCTTTAATCCGGTACCCAGCTTGAACTCATCATACCTGAGCTGAGAGAGACTCTGGTAATTAAACTTAACAGAGTCGAGGTAGTTATAGAAATCTTTCATTATGTCAGGGGTAATCTGGAAATCTTTTTCTATTTTGACTTTTTTCTTTTTGAGTTTGGGATATTCGATATTCGCAAACTGAAAAAATGCATCTTTACCGTACAGTGCCCTTATAGGAAAAGCCGGTATCGGCTGCTCCACAACCGAATCAGGAATTACACCACCGCTTCCATAAACGATTCTTCCATTTTTTGTCTTGTACTGCGTTGTATCAATTTTTGACGAGGATGATTTGGAAGAGATAGAATCGACTCGTTCCTCAGAAGACTCCTCTTCCCCTTCCCCTTCAGACAAGCTGGCATCTGTGCCACGTACGGCGTTTTCCGGCCGGTTAATACAGCGACCCGAAGGTGTATAGTAGAAAGCAGTAGTAAGCTTTATATGGTGAGTTTTGTCCAGTGGAAGAATGCTCTGCACAGACCCTTTTCCAAAAGTGGTGTCACCAAGTACAACTCCTCTGTCCCAGTCCTGAATGGCACCAGCAACAATTTCTGATGCGCTTGCGCTGGCATAATTAACCAGCACTGCAAGCGGCAGCTCTTCTGGAAGAACAGGCTGACTGGCCGAATAAAACTCCTTATTCTGCCCCCTGACCCTTCCCCGGGTAGAAACAACCAGTACTTTCCTTGGTAAAAACTTCTCTGCAACCTCAATAGCCTGTGGAAGAAGTCCTCCGGGATTGTGACGCAGATCAAAAACCAATCCCTTTATGTTTTTCTTCAGAAGCTCTTTTATTGCCTTCTCAACCTCTGCTCCGGCTTCCTGAGAAAATGTCTGCAGATGAATATATCCGATATCATTTTCAAGCACCCCGTAGTAAGGGACTGACTTGATTGTAATCACTTCCCTTGCAATCGTATAATCTATGTCTTTTGCTTCACCCTTGCGACGGATCTGAATGGTAACCTTTGAACCCGGTTCGCCGCGAAGCTTTGAGACGGCCTGGTCTACTGTTATCCCGGCAGTTGATTTCCCGTCGATTTTTATTATCTGATCTCCAGACTGTATCCCGGCTCTTGATGCCGGTGTTCCGGTAATGGGTGTCATTACCGTAAGCACTTTATCTCTTATGGAGATCTGGATTCCCAAGCCTCCAAATTTACCCTCTGTATGGATTTTCAACTCCTCATACTGCTTTGCCTCAAAGTAGCTGGTGTGAGGATCAAGGATTTGAAGCATCCCTTTTATTGCATTGTCAATAAGGTCTTTAGATGGCATCTCCTCGACATAATTCTGATGTATTTTAGTTGCTACATTGTCAAGGCGAATTATATCTGAATAGAAACTGTCCCCGTCAGCCCGGGTAGAATCTACCACCAGCCCGGCAATGACTACTATCATTATTACAATACCGGTAAACGGTGCTTTGCCAATCAGGGCTTTTCTGGAATGTTCCTGCTTTCCCATTGCGTCTCCTGAACTAATCGTGTTAACATTATATCCCGGTATGATTTATACCATTTTTCACAAAAAATCACTACCGGCCCTGCGCCTTTATACCCTCAACTGATTTCAGGCTTAGGGAACAGTATCTGAAAATACATCAAGTAGCAATAACAGTTCCTGTTTTTGTTCACTTTAAGAGGGCCGATTTCAGAAATTTATTAATCTTTTTATACACAATCTCTGAGATCTCCCCGATCTCTCTACTTCCATCTATCAGTAAACAACCCTCTGGATCCTTTTCAGCAAGAATCCTGTATCCTTTACGTATTCTATCGAAAAAATCAGAACCGTTCTGCTCAAGCCGATCCCTCTTTTTACCCATCATCTCCATACGTCTGCAGGAGACTTCCGAGGGAACATCGAAAATAAAGGTACAATCAGGCATCAGGCCCCCGGTGGCAAAACCGTTAACCTTCTGCAGAAATTCCAGAGACATTCCTCTGCCAAATCCCTGATAAGCAAATGTCGCTTCCTGAAACCTGTCACAAAGGACAACCACACCTTTTTTTATAGCTGGTATAATTTTTTCCCTGACATGCTGGGCACGTGCGGCAAGGTATAAAAGAAGCTCACATTCGTTTACCATCTCCGAATTTTCGGGTGATATGAGTATTTCCCGAATCTTCTCTGCAATCTGTGTCCCGCCGGGTTCTCTTGTAACAAGAACCGGTATGCCATCTTTTTCCAGGTGCGAAGCGGCCTCTTTCAACTGTGTGCTTTTCCCGCACCCGTCAATACCTTCGAATGTAAAAAAGAATCCCCTCACTATGAACCACAACACTTCTTGAATTTTTTCCCGCTGCCGCACGGACATGGATCATTGCGGCCAACCTGAACAGCTGTCCTCACTACAGGGCCGGCTGACGTGGCACGGTTGGTAATCAGCTGAGGCTGAGCCGTGCGCACTGCCGGAGATCTGGCCGGTGCCCCTGATGCCGAGAAAACATCAAAATCACTGTGAACAGTCCTTGGACCATCTATCTGTCTTGGTGATTCCTGTTGAACCCGTTCAAGACGGAATATGTAATTTGAAACCTCTTTTGCAATGGCATTGCGCAACTCTCCGAAAAGCTTCAGTCCCTCTCTCTGGTACTCATAAAGCGGATTTTTCTGACCGAATGCCCTATATTGAACACCACCTTTAAGATGATCCATCTCATAGAGATGATCTTTCCAGAGGTTATCAATGACCATAAGAAACACACCGCGCTCGAACTGACGCATTACAGCAGTCCCAAACCTGCGCTCTTTATCCTGGTATTTTTCCTTGACTAATTTCCAAAGATCATCAAAGAGACTGTCCTGGGTTTTAGTTCCCAGTTCCCCTTCAGGTACTCTGTATGTTACACCGAATGTCGCCTGTATCTCGGAATAAAGTGCCTGCATGTTCCAGTTGTCCGGACTTCCACCTCCGGCATGACGAAGAACAATGTCCTCAAGACTTCCGGCAATCTGATCCAGTATCTCATCCATAAGGTCTTCGCCGCGCAGAATTCTCTGACGCAGCCCATATATCTCCATCCTCTGAAGATTCATCACATCATCATACTCTTTGAGGTGTTTACGGATCTCAAAGTTGCGCCCTTCAACCCGTTTCTGAGCATTACCGATAGCCCTTGAAACAAGAGGATGAGAAATAACCTCGCCCTCCTCGGCACCTAATCTGTCCATTATTGCCGCGATACGCTCTGAGCCAAAGATTCTCATCAGATCATCATCTAAAGAAAGGAAGAATTTAGTTGATCCCGGGTCGCCCTGACGTCCTGAACGTCCTCTGAGCTGGTTGTCAATACGACGGCTCTCATGGCGTTCTGTACCGATAATATGCAGCCCTCCAAGATTGACAACCGTCTGGTGTTCTTCTTTTGTCTCTGCATACATCTTGGCGAATTTCTTTCTTTTTTCATCAAGACTCAGCTCTTCAGGATCAATCCCCTCCTTTAAGAGCTCCTGATTGGACATGATCTCAAAATTGCCGCCAAGTACAATGTCGGTACCGCGGCCAGCCATATTTGTAGCAATCGTTACGGATTTAAGTCTCCCCGCCTGTGCCACAATCGCGGCCTCTTTTGCGTGCTGCTTGGCATTGAGAACCTCATGTTCGACCCCGGCTCTCTGAAGCAATTTGCTTAAAAGCTCTGATTTTTCAATTGAAGTAGTACCAACCAGAACCGGTCTCCCCAGATCAACCATCTCTTTTATCTCTTTGACAACAGCATTGTACTTTTCCCTCTGTGTCTTATAGATTTCATCGTGAAAATCACGCCTGACCTGTGGACGGTTCGTGGGCATAGTCACAACATCAAGCTTGTAAATCTCATGGAACTCCCCTGCTTCTGTAACAGCTGTTCCTGTCATACCGGCAACTTTACCGTACATTTTGAAGAAATTCTGGAAAGTGATTGTAGCCAGGGTCTGGTTTTCACCCGCTACCTTTACACCTTCTTTGGCTTCAAGGGCCTGGTGCAAACCCTCGCTGTAACGTCTTCCATGAAGAATACGGCCGGTAAATTCATCAACAATCAGAATCTGGCCTTCCTGCACGACATAGTCCACATCGCGTTCAAAAAGAGAATATGCCCTTAAAAGCTGACTGATACTGTGGATTCTCTCTGATCGTTCAGCATATTCACGGTGCGCCTGGTCTTTTCTGAGCGCCTTTTCTTCATCGTCGATGACAGGATCGTTTTCTATCTTGCCTACAGTCTCAGCCAAATCCGGAACGACGAAGAAATCAGGGTTGCTGCCGCTTATGAGCACACGGCCCTTCTCTGTAAGTTCGGAACTGTGACCCGATTCGTCTATTGTGTAGAAAAGCTCTTCATCAATTTCGTGCAGTTTACGGTCACGAAGAAAGTCGGTTTCGACAGTTTTCATGTATTTAGCAACGCCGGGCTCTTTAAGAAGTTTCGTGAGCCTCTTGTTTTTGGGAGCACCTCTCTTTACAATAAGCATTTTGAGACCGCATTCGTACTCTTTGCCTTCCTGCTGGAGAAGCTCCTCTGCTTCTGCCACAACCTTCTGGACAAACTGCATCTGAACACTGACCAGCTTTGCCACACGCGGCTTAAGCTCATCGTATTCCTTATTTGACCTTGTCACCTGACCAGAAATGATAAGTGGCGTTCTTGCTTCGTCGACAAGAATATTGTCAACCTCGTCAATGATTGCAAAGTTAAGCTCTCTCTGTACGCACTGATCCGGTGAACTGGCCATATTATCACGCAGATAATCGAAACCGTACTCGTTATTTGTACCGAAAGTTATATCCGCTGCGTAGGCTTCACGTCTTTCGGGACTGTGGGGTTCTGTAATATCAAGGCATCCGACGGTAAGCCCCATGAATTTGAATATCCTGCCCATCCATTCACTGTCACGTCTGGCAAGGTAATCGTTAACAGTAATTACATGCACTCCCTTTCCTGACAGGGCATTAAGGTATGCTGCCATGGCTGCAACCTGCGTTTTTCCCTCACCGGTTTTCATTTCTGCAATTTTTCCCTGATGAAGAACGATCGCACCCATTACCTGAACATCAAAGTGGGCCATAAACGGGATCTCTTTATTTAGAAAAGGATCCATGATCATTCTCTTTTCACCAAGCACCCTGAAAGTCGCCTCGCGAATTGCAGCAAACGCTTCAGGAAGAATATCATCGAGAGTTTCTCCTTCACGGAGCCGTTTCCTGAACTCATTTGTTTTATTCTTCAGGTCCTCATCTGAAAGTGCCTGCATCTCACTGCGGAGGCTATTTACACGCTCCAGAATCGGACTGATTTTTTTGACGTCGCGATCCTGCTTGGAACCAAAAATCTTGCCGAGTATATCAAGTAATGTCATGGGCTTTAATCGACCTTTTCTATTTGCAGGTCACTGATTGTGACCTTATTTATAAGTTCCCGGCCAAACAGGCCGCTAATTGCATTCTTCAATTCCGGTTCGAGAATCTCTTTTTTTACTACGCTCAGTTCTTTGATACTGATCGTTTTTTTTGTAAGAACCTTAATCTCATTTCTTCTTAAAAGGATCTCAGAACGGCTCGATTCCTCATTGAAACCAATTTTCAAAGACACATTCACCAGAAGATCATCCCTGTCAGAAATCTCACAGGTGATACCTGAAATTAATACCGGATCAGGAGTATCAGGTAATGCAACTGGCTCCTGCACAACATTCTTAACCACAACATGTAAAGGACTATGCACAGCAATGGTATATTTTCCGGAATCATCTATCCGGGTTAAAGCATCTTCATTACTACTAACCGGAGCCACAGAAGAATTTGCGGCAGATTCGGTCTGAAGCCGGGCTTGTTTTTCCGATTCCCGGTTTTCAGACTGTGATGTCCTGAAAAAATCCTGATTATTAAAATATAAAATTGTAACCAGGACAGCGGCAGGAATGGCAGTAATACAAAGAATCCTTAACCGTCTTCGATGAATATTCCCGGAACGCTCCCATCCGCTTTCAGTCATCTGTATCACACTTTTTCGGGTATATCCTCCACAATACGACAGGAGAGTGGCACACCACGCGAGAACTTGTCAACCAGATCTTCAAGACTTTTCGTTATCTCATCAGAGAGTTTCTCAAACTGCAATCCAATCCTGTATCCGTCAGTTCTTTCCAGACAATAAATAACATTTGCCCTGAATATGACCTCGTTAATTTCCAGATTAATTTGAGAGTTTTTCTGTTTTGAAGCCCGGGAAAAAACTGCTGCACCAGTTGCACTTAAGTCGAAAATGACACCTTTTTCTCCTGAATTCAGCAGCTCTATTCTCTCTCTCATTCTACTCATAATTGAAACTCCCTGGATTAATCCGGACATTAAAATACGATATGCACAGGGATTTAGTGTCCCCCGGAACACACATCACAATCCTAAGTCTGCCCTTCAAATACAAACGGGTATACTACTTCAACCGGACTTCCCCCCTCAACAACCGGAAACTGCCATCGTTTAATATACCTTAATACAGTCTGATCGAAATCAGAATTGTTTGTTGTAGAAGTTACAATTGAGACATTTGACACAGATCCCGACGGCAGAATGACAAATTTAACGGATAACCTTCCGCTCAAAGCCGGATCTCTCTTGAGCCAGTCTTCGTATACTCTTTTGAGCCTCTGGGTTTCACGGCTTACAACCCGCTGAATAGTAGCCTGACTTCTGTCTGCATGAGAAGCAGATTCTCCGGTAACCTCGGGAGGCTGAGATGTAATATTTACAGTGGCAGCGGATGCCACCTGGGAAACTGCAGCGTTTCCGATCTTTTCTTTCTCTATTTCAACACCGCTTGTACGGTTTTCACGTTTTTTCAATTCACCGGCAGGAGTGCTTTTCTTTTGGGTAAAAGTTCCTTTTGAAATGTTAAGATTGCCCAGATCCTCAATCTGTGTTCCTGCCGAAAGAAGGTCTGAAGCACTTGCAATAGAGCCCGAGCCGCTTCCTGAAGCTGTGATGGCTGCAAAAATCCCTGCATTCTTAACCTGCTCTGCAACCTCCTGGCGCTGCTGCCTTCTAAGCTCACTGCCTGCTTCTTTACGCTTCTGCTTATCAACAAATGTTTCTTTTTCCCGATCTACCTTTACTTCTTCTTTCTTTTCTTCCTGTTTGACTTCTGCAGTCTTCTGCACAGAACTGATGGTCTTTTTTTCCTTTTCCTCTTCTCTGGGCTTAGGCTGGTTCAGCACAAGTCTGGCATATCTTTCCTGAATCCTGCTTATTTCTTTTTCGCTGACCATCGTTGATGGCTTCTTTAGGGAGAGTAAACCGATTGACGTAAAAATAATGACACCGCACAAAATAAGAATAGTCAGAAACCTGGTTTCAAACCTTGAGAACAACCCCTTGTTGAACTCTTTTGGAAAGGGCTTGGAGCTCTGATTCAAATCTAAAAAAAAGATTCCAGTCTGATTCTTTGACATCAATCCAACCGATAAACAAACAGGTTCATATTAGGATAACCGGCCTGGCCGCAGGTATACATCACACGAGTCAGGACATTATAGGGGATCTCTGTGTCACCCTGAATAGTAATTTCTCCCGAGAACTCCGTCCCGGAAAGATCCGTCATCTTTTTGCCTTCTTCAGAATACTTTGCCAGCAGATTGTAAAGAGGCTTGATCAAAAAATCTTTCTGCTCAAGCAGCGCTTCGTATCCGTTTTTATCGATAACCACCGTGTCTTCTATCATGATAGTGTTTCGTGCGACCCTTACACTCAGCGATTCTTTAGCTTTAGTTTCTACAGATGATTTAGGAAGTGTCAGGTTGTTTGCCGGAGTGACAATTGTCCCTTCCGTTGAAAAATTCTTTATAAGGAAGACCAGGATAATGGTAAACATGTCCATCATGGAAGTGATGTTCAGCTTGACTTCATCTTCACCGCGGCGTCTTCTTGCCTGTCTGGCTGCACGAGGATTTGCCATTACTGAACCAAACCTCCGGCTATAGAAACATTCGGAAACATCGTTGCATTGCCGGCAGGGGTTGAGATCCCGCGTGCCGCGTCCATTACAGATATTACTGTCTGATATTTTATCTTGTCATCTGCGACAATCTTGATACTCTCATGATCTTTGAAAAAGTTAACAGAGCTGAAATCGTGTCCCAGATATGCGGAGTAAAGCTGCACCAGATCTGCATTATCCGGAATGTCAGGTTTTGCAGTGCGCAGAATCTGCAGCAGAACTTTCTGTTTTACTTCTGCAAGCTTCTGATTAAGAGCCGCAAAATCATAAGCGTCATCTTTCAGTGGGATTTCAATCTGGTCCTTTGAGGTCTGATCCTGTTTGAAATAATGGAAAAGATTAAAACCTTTGGAGGTAATAACTATACCCAGATCAAGTTTGGCATCACCGGCAATTTCCCCAGCCCCCCCGGCGCCTTCGCCCTGTGATGATTCAGGCAGTTTGATCTCAATCATACCTATTTTCACAAATTCAGAAGAGGACAGAAGAAGAGGAATGAGCACCACCATCAGGTTCATGAATGGCACCATATTGGGTTCTGTTTCCACTTCCTCTTTTACCCGTCTGTCGGAGATTCTGTAGCTTTTCTGAACTGTTTGAGCCGGAGTCAATGCCTTGATCAGTGCTACAGAATATCTGTCAACTTCAGCTATTACGCTGTCGACTTTGGATCTGAAAATTGAATAGACAAGAACACAGGGTACTGCGATAATCAGTCCAAGAAGTGTAGTATTCATGGCAGCAGAAATACCAACGGCAAGCATTGAAGATTTTTCCACCGGTGAAACATCGGGCTGGGCCACGGCGGCAAAAGCCAGTATCAGACCGTAAATTGTTCCCATCAGACCGATAAGTGTCGCGATATTTCCGCAGGTTGCAATAAGATTCAGCCGTTTCTCAAGCTGAGGAATAATATGAAGTGACTCTTCTTCCATTGCGCTGCGGATCATTTCTGGAACTGTTTGCGCCCTTTTTAATCCTGCCCCCAGCACTCTTGGAAGAGCCCTTTGGCCGCCGGAAGCACATAACGCAACTGCTTCATCAGAACGGGATTCTTTGACCAGAGACAAAAGCTTTTCGATCAGTCTGGGAGCGTCAACGTTCGAACGATTATTTATGCTGACCCATCTCTCAATCATAAAACACAGAGCCGCAAAGGCTAGCCCTGCGAGAATCCACATGAAGAAGAAACCGCTCTGCTCAGGACGAAATGAGATTAGAAATTCTCTAAAAGTATCCATGTCAGGCCGAAAGCTCAGATGCTTATTTCTTTTATCAGTTTATTATCGGTAAAAATCTTGATATTATTGTGAGTCACATGAAGTCCCACACCCTCCTTGAGCTCAGAAGCGGCAATATGGAATTTGTGGGTTTTATAGGATCTTTCGACCAGAATATTCACAAGTCGAAGAGAATATTCGTCAATCTGATCTATAATGTGCTGTGTTTTTGTCTTGAAAAAAGTGTAAAGCGCGATACAGGGAATTGCAATCAGGAGACCAAGATATGTGGTGTTCATCGCAGCTGCGATACCCTGAGCCAGAAGAGTTGATTTTTCTGCAGGATCGATACCGGGTTTACCTACAGCAGCAAAAGCAATGATGAGTCCATAGATGGTACCCATCAAACCAAGCAGCGTAGCAATATTACCTATTGTCCCCAGAAAACCGGTCCTCTTTTCAAGCTGAGGAATAACCCTCAGAGTCGATTCGTCAACCGTGTTTCTTATATGTTCTGCACCTGAGCCGGATTCAGAGATTGCGGCTTTAAAAACCTGTGCAAGAGCCATTTTCCCTGATTTATCAATGAGACGCTGTGCCGACTGAATTTCATCTTTTTGAATAAAACCAATGAACTCCTTTACCCATGCTTCTACCCGGAACCCGCTGCGGCCCGTAAGAAAGAAGAATCGCTCAATGGAAATCGCAACAGCAAACACTCCGGCACCCAGGATAACCCACATGAATATCCAACCCGCCTGTGAGGTGTTGAAAGAGTAAAGAAACATCGATAAGAAACTCATAGGAAAGCCTCCGCTATTTTCATTTCGGTACCGCGATATTCATTTAAACGGAACCTGGTAAAGATTCTAAAAATACATTAATACCCAGAAAATTACATAATCCGGAACTTAAAAAAATCACTCAGTTTGATAAAATCAGGGTTCTATATTGGTGAGCCTGCCATCTTCAACACGAAACGGGCCTTTGCAGGGAGAATCCTGTATGATATCATCATTTATTATTGAGCTGATATCCGCATTTTTCCCCAGACTCTTCAGTACCATCGGACTTAATGCCGGGCGCTGCTCTGCCTTTATAAGAACCAGCTGGGGTCTGCGGATTTTACCCTCGATAAGCTGTTCGTCAAAGATAATCTTTTTTATATCCTCAGCTCCGTAAACAGCCGTGGCTATGGACAAAACGGTAATTTGCAGAAATAAAAGGAATTTTATCACAATGTTAATAGTATACTTTTTTAAACCCGTCCTTGCAATAAAAAGACGCTCACACTGTCCTATATTATAGACAGACTTCTCATAATGTATATTTCCGTTTATAGTTGCTTTAAAACCTGGTAAGGATTCCGCAATGACTGATTCATTGCAGCGTGCAAGAGAAATTATAGAAGCTGAAGCGATGGCTCTTAAAAGCATTCCCCTTGACGAAAGTTTTGAGGAAGCGGTAAGCATTCTCTTCAATTGCAAAGGTAAAATCATTACCACAGGAATGGGGAAAGCCGGACATATTGCCCGTAAAATAGCCGGAACGATGTGCTCAACCGGAACCCCGGCCTCTTTTCTTCATCCCGGAGAAGCAGCTCACGGAGATTTAGGTCTCCTTGCAGAAAATGACGTGATTGTTGCATTTTCAACAAGCGGAAAAACACGCGAAGTTATCGAGATGCTTGAGCTGGCTCACCATTTTGGCATCGATAAAATAATCGGCATCACATCACACCCCGATTCCACAATACGTTCTCTGTGCAATATAATCATCAATATGGGCGAAATAAATGAGCCATGCTCTCTGGGCCTGACTCCGACTTCAAGTACAACAGTCATGCTTGCTATAGGTGATGCACTTGCTTTAGTATTGATGGAAAAGAAAAATTTCACAAGACATCAGTATGGTCTCAGACACCATGGAGGGTATCTGGGCCAGAAGGCGCGTCAGACAGTCCTCGGGAAACTCCAGAATATCCCCAGGACCTGAAGCACCTCTCTTAATTGACAGCTAAAAAAGGACACTTATGGATAAAAGCTGTGATTTTCTGGTTGTTGGCAGTGGAATTGCCGGACTCTGTTATGCACTGCATGCCTCTAAATTCGGATCTGTTGTCATGATCACAAAGAAAAAAGACAGCGAGTCCAATACCAATCATGCACAAGGCGGAATCGCATGCGTGCTTGACCCCACAGACAGCTTCGAGAGCCATATAAAAGATACCCTCAATACCGGTAAAGGTCTCAGCAGTGAAGAATCTGTAAGAATCCTGATCGAAGAGGGACCGTTGCGAATTAAAGAACTCATTGACTGGGGTGTACGTTTTTCCCGCTCTGATACAAAGAAAACAAACCCCTATGGGCTTCATTTGGGAAAAGAAGGCGGCCACACTGTAAACAGAATCGTCCACGCAAATGATTTGACCGGAAGAGAAGTAGAGGAAAAGCTCCTGCTGCGGGCCAAAGAGATTCCAAATATCAGAATTCTTGAGCATCATTGTGCCATTGACCTCATTACCAACTATCATTTGTCTAAGAAAGCAAATGATGACTTGAAATGCTATGGTGCGTATGTACTTGACTCTATCTCGCGTACAATTTTTTCTGTCAGGTCCAGAATAACTTTCCTGGCCACAGGCGGTACAGGCAGAGTGTATCTGCATACTACAAATCCCGAAATAGCAACCGGTGACGGAATAGCACTGGCATACAGGGCCGGTGCAGATATCGCCAATATGGAATTCATTCAATTTCACCCTACTACACTCTTTCATGAAAAAGCAGAATCATTTCTTATATCAGAAGCACTCAGGGGACACGGAGCCATTCTTCGTAATGCTTCCGGAGAAGAATTCATGGATAAGTACCATCCCATGAAATCCCTTGCTCCCAGAGATGTCGTTGCAAGAGCAATAGACAATGAAATGAAGATATCCGGAGAGCCCTGCGTCTATCTCGATATCCGCCACGCATCAGCTGCACAGACTCGAAAACACTTTCCACATATTTATTCCACATGTAAAAAATTCGGGATTGATATCACAAAAGACCTTATTCCTGTTGTACCTGCGGCTCACTATCTCTGCGGCGGGGTAAAGGTTGATCTATGGGGTAAGACAAGCATAAAAAATCTTTACGCCAGCGGAGAGGTCTCATGCACCGGAGTACACGGTGCAAACAGGCTGGCTTCAAACTCGCTTCTTGAAGCTCTGGTTTATTCCAGACGGGCAGCCCAGGATTCCGGTATAAGTATAAAAAAGATTTCCCTCATCCCCGCATCATCAATTCCACCATGGGATGACAGCGGAACTACTGACAATGAAGAGTGGATTCTTTTATCCCATAACCTTAAAGAGATACAGTCTGTGATGTGGGATTATGTAGGAATTGTAAGATCAGATCTTCGCCTTCATCGGGCCATGCGAAGAATTCAGCTTCTGGAAAAAGAGATTGACAGCTTTTACAAAAGAACCAAAATTTCTCTTAAATTGCTTGAGCTCCGTAATATCGTCACAACAGCCAGGCTTATAGTCTGCTCTGCGCTCAAGAGAAAAGAAAGCAGGGGACTTCACTACACAACCGATTATCCAGAGCAGAATGATCGTTACTGGAAAAAAGATACGATCATTACCAGAACGGCCCGTTCATGAATTTGTGGTTTGCTTTTTACGTTCTGATACTGGTTCTCATTCTGTATTTTTCCATCAGAACGTATCTGCGCACTTCCGCATTAACTCATGTAAAGATTGTTCTGATCGGTATTCGTGTCGCCATCATACTGCTTCTGACAGTCGCATTTTTTGAACCGGAATTACGTTTCAGGAAACTGCCCTCAGGCTCAGAACAGGTGTCTGTCCTGATAGATGCATCAATAAGCATGCAACTTTTCAATTCCGACTCTACGATAAATTCGTTTTTGCTTAATCTGCAGAATCGCAGGGTGAATGGTAAAGATTGCTTCTCATTTTACCTTTTTGGCGATTCACTTCGAAAAATTGAAAAAGTGCAGAAGGTTTCATTCTCTGATAGATCAAGCTTTTTCCCGCAATATCTGCAGCATAATAGTCTGAAAAATACCGGAGAACTTATCATCATCTCAGATGCGAACTGGTCAAACGCTGCATTTTCACCTGAGCCCTTTTATGATAAGAACGTACGTTTTGCCCTATTGCCCCCGCCGGGGAAAAAACCATTCCTGAAAATTAAAGCCCCTGAAACTCTGATTCTGCCTGCTGATTCATCTGTGAGTGTTCCTGTTGAACTGGAAGGGGTCATTGCCGGAAACGAAAATCCATCCGTGACTGTTTACGAAAGCGGTAAAGCTTTAATACAAAAGACAATCAAGGCTGACAGCGGTTATTTTTCAACAATTGTAAATTTAATTCTGCCCGCTGCATCACCAGGCAAACATCTTTACAGAATTGAGGCCTTCAGCAGAATCGATTCAACACGTTCCACTGCCTGGCTTCTGCACCATGCCCTGCCTCAAACATTTACCTGGGCACAGGCGGGATCTTCACAACTGTTGGATCGCAGGTTTTACTCTCTTGCACTGAAGCGACGCGATGATTTCCGGGAATCACGAAAAAATGAGAAGTCAGACCTGGTTTTCCTTTTTAACACCAGCGAACTTGAAGGTGCATTGTCAATACTCAAACCAGACGGTATAATCGTTTTTGCCGGATGCCTTCCCTGCAGCAGCAGATCAATATCATGGCCTCCTGATGGAATCATCGGAAGGAATAAATCTGGATTTCAACTTTCATTTGGTGATATCAAAACGGAAGATTTTCCACCTCTTTCAGAAATACTTCAGTGCCCCAGATTAAAAGGAACACCTTATTTATCTCTTTTTTCCGACAGATCCGGAAAAAAAGATACTGTGCAGCTGATCTTCAGCACAAATTTGAAAAACAAGAATGCACTGGTCATCGCTTCCCGTGACATCTGGAAATGGGATTTCTGGCCGATGTCGGTCTCCCGTCAAGAAGAAGAGTCATTCCTTTTTTCCGATCACCTGATCTCTGTTTTAAAAGAGATGCTTTTAGCCAACCTCTCAGACCGTTTTTTCGCCTGGCCGCAATACCTTAACAACTCTGAATCTGCCAGGTTCGCGCTCTCCTTTCCTTCCGAGATTCCGGTTTCCTCTTCGCTTAAAATATCATTTCAGTTCTCTGATCTTTCCGGCAAGCCCCTAAAAGATACAACCTTTAACATCATTAACACCGGATCCGCAAAGCAGTATGCCATTTTACAGCCACTGGAACCCGGTGCTTATCTTTTTTCATCCAGTGCTTCATTTGAGAACAGAACATTTTCTTTCAAAGATTCCCTGTATGCTGAACCAGATAGAAGTGAGTTCATGGTAACAGGCCAGAACACTGCAGTACTGAAGGAATTCGGAAGAGAAATAGACCTCAATGACAGTTCAGCAATTGCTGAAGTATTTAGTAATCGTACAATCAATACGGAAGCCTCAGTGAACAGTTTCCGTATTACAAGATCATGGTTTCTTCTGATAGCGATCTTTTTATTACTGCTTACAGAGTGGGGTTACAGAAGATTTTCCGGATTGGATTGAATATTACTCGTAAATGGAAATGATGCTGTAATTCTTCATCTTCAAGTACAACGTCTTTGGATTAATTCCCAGCATTTTTGCAGCTTTGCCCCTGTGGCCGTTGACTAAACCCAGCACGTGAATGATATGCTTGCGTTCGATTTCACTGAGGCTGAAAACTTCTGACGCAGGTTCTGTAATCGATGGAGAGTGTCGAGCTGCATTTTCGACTTTTTTAACTTTTAAAAATAAAAGATCATTGGATGTCACAGCGTTTTGAGATGTAAGGATACAGGTGCGTTCGATAATATTTTTAAGCTCACGCACATTCCCGGGCCAGTCATATGCCTTCAGGATATCCATTGCACTCTTATCTATTTCCTTGTGATTACCAAGGGAGTTCATGAAGTTGTTAACCAGCAGCGGAATATCTTCTATACGATCCCGTAAAGGCGGGACTGTAACAGAAAGCACGTTGAGGCGGTAAAAGAGGTCTGCGCGGAATTGACCTTTTTCCACCAATACCTCAAGGGGCTGGTTTGTAGCACATAAAATTCTCACGTTAAGTGATATATCTTTTGTTCCCCCGACACGTCTGATTTCGCCAGTTTCCAGGAAACGAAGAAGCTTAGCCTGGAAATGAACAGGTATCTCTCCCACTTCGTCCAGAAAAAGTGTACCACCGTCTGCTATTTCAGCAAGGCCCCGTTTCTGAGTTTTAGCATCGGTGAAAGCGCCTTTTTCGTACCCGAAGAGTTCGCTTTCAAGCAGTGTTTCTGAAAAAGAAGCACAGTTTATAGCTATGAACGGTTTATCTTTTTGCATGCTCTGGTCATGAATTGAACGCGCGACAAGTTCTTTACCTGTACCACTTTCCCCCAGAACAAGAACGGTTGATTGAGACGGTGCAATTCTGGAGATCATTGACTGCAAATCCAGCATCACGTTACTCTTGCCAATCAGCTTACCGCCATAGCCGCTCTTTTTGAGCTCATCCCGCAGGATCTTCAGGTCCAGCTGGGAACGCTGGTGCTCAATAGCGCGTTCTATCTGAATCAACAGCTCACTGAGTGAATAGGGTTTACGTACATATTCAAATGCACCAAGTTTCATGCACTCTATTGCACTCTCAAGCGTGGCATTTCCGGTCAGGATAATGACTTCAGAGGGGATATTATCCTGTTTTATATTCCTCAGGACTTCAATTCCGTTTGTGCTTGGCATTACTATGTCCAGCAAAACCACATGAAACAATCCTTCACGAAGCATCTGCATGGCGGAAATGCCATCTGCTGCGACTTCGACGCTGTAACCCGCTCTTGAAAGCTCGTTGCTTAACAAAAGACGCAGCGAGGACTCATCATCAACTACAAGAATCCTGCCCTTGCTCATCGGGAATAATCCTTCTCGAATGGAATCTCAAGATTGACCTTTGTACCGTTATCATATTCACTTATTATATCAATGGATCCGTTGCAGTCCTCCATGATTTTGTGACAGATCGCCAGACCCATTCCAGCTCCTCCTCCTATATCTTTGGTTGTGAAAAAGGGATCAAATATTTTGGAGAGGACATCAGGTTTGATTCCAGGGCCATTATCTGAGATCCTAACTGAATAGAGTCTGGATGGATCGTGGGATGCAGAAGGTGATATGCTTACATTAGATCCGGAAGGACAGAAATCGATACAGTTGGAGATTACATTTACAAACACCTGGCCCAGTTTAAGCGAATCCGCTCTGACTATCACATTGTCCGGAACTTCATTAGATATGATTATACCTGTTTTATCAGCCCTTGGCTGAACAAGCTTGAGTGCATTTTCAATACAGTTGTGCAGTATTACATTCGTTGTCTGAATTCCGCCTTCACGGGCAAACCTGGTCAGGACTTCTACAGTGTCCCTGCAGCGCAGTGCTTCAGAGTTAATTATCTGCAGATATTGATTGAGCTCAGCTTCATCTATGGCTTCTTTCATCTTTATTCTGTCTATCAGCGCACTTGAGAATCCAAGAATTGCTGTAAGAGGATTATTGAGCTCATGAGCAACGCCTGAGGCCAGTGTGCCGATAGAGGCAAGCCTTGCTGAACGATAGAGTTGTTTTCTCGCAAGTTTCTGTTCCTCTTCGAGTCGAAGCTGTTGAGTGATGTCCTCCATCGATATTACCACAGATAAGCCGGTTTCCTCATCTCCAACATAAACTGCATTCATTTTCACCATCATTGTTGGAGAGCCTGCAATTCCGGTCAGGCAAAATTTCATCTGCTGAACCGAAGCCGATTGATCCCTGGAAATAGAACTTAAGAAATGTTCCAGAGACAGGCGGTCCTCCTTAAAAAAGTTGAAGATGCTCCTGCCAACGACATCATCTTTTTTCAGTCTGAAAGTATCACAGAAGAATCTGTTACAGTCAATAATATTGTTGTATGAATCGACTGTTATGTACATGCTGGGAAAATTCTCGTAAAGACACTTGTATCTGGATGTTGATAACAGCAACTGGTTCTGAAGCTCTCGGGTTCTTAAGAGAGATTTTATTCTTGCCAGAAGCTCTTCACCGGAAAATGGTTTAGTGATGTAATCATCGGCGTACATCAATCCGGCTACTATATCCTTGCTTTCCGATAACGCGGTCAGTAAAATGACCGGAAGAAATTTTTTACCTGATATTGTTTTAATCTGGCTTGTTACAGTGAGACCATTGATATCGGGCATGACTATATCAAGCAGCACAAGATCGATGGTGCCTTTTTTCACGATCTTCAATGCATCCAGGCCGCAATCACAGGTAATACAGCTGAGCCCTGCATTTAATATGAGATCTTTTAGAAATGCAGTTGTGTTCAGATTGTCATCTACGATCAGAATCGTTTTCCCGCCAGAGGTTTCATTGCTTGATAACAGCATGCATTTTCTCCTTCAAGTCAGCCAGAGCTTTACCACGATGACTGATCGAATTTTTTACAGTGGTATCCAATTGAGCAAATGTACTGTTAAATCCATCTGGTATAAATAGCGGATCATACCCGAATCCGGCACTTCCCTGAGGTGAAAGACCGATTCTGCCCCTGCATACTCCCTCTGAAGAAATGTACCTGTCTTTACCAGTAACAACAACTATTACACACTTAAAACATGCCTGCCGTCTTTCGAGTGGAACACCACTAAGCGCAGAAAGCAGCTTCTTGTTGTTAGCTTCGGTATTGCAACTTTCCCCGGCATACCTTGCGCTTTTTACGCCCGGAGCTCCTCCCAGATAATCAACTTCAAGTCCGGAGTCATCGGCCAGAGTCCATAATCCGCAGTGATCAAAAACATATCGGGCCTTAATTAGCGCATTTTCCAGAAACGTTGATCCATTTTCTTCTATTTCCGGAACAGAATCAAAAAGTTCACTGATCGGAACAACTTCAACGGGCTCATCTCTGAGAATTTCCCTGATTTCCGATAGCTTCCCTTTATTTCCTGTAGCTGCCGCCAGTTTTATCATAGATCAAGCCGCCACTATGTTGACCAGTTTACCGGGAACAACTATCACCTTGCGGATAGTTGTGTTATCTGTATACTGTTTGACCTTTTCCAGTGCCAGAGCCGCCTCTTTAAGCTGTTCCTGACTGGCTCCCCGGGGTGCAGTGAACTCGGCTCTTAATTTACCGTTTATCTGCACTACAATTGTAATATTCTGTTCAAGAGTAAGTGCTTCATCCCATGATGGCCAGCTTGACTGAATAATGAATCCGCTCTCCCCCATTTTCTCCCAGAGCTCATCTCCGATATGAGGAGCATATGGAGAAACAAGCTTTATCAAAGTAATTATGTCCTCTCTGGCGGCTCCATTTTCCGATATTTCATTTATAAATTCCATCATGGCAGCAACTGCTGTATTGAATTTCATGCTTTCAATATCGTTTGTCACCTTTTTAATCAGACGGTGTCTTGCTCTGAGATTTGTTTCAGCAGAGGATGCTTTTGACTGGTCAAATTCAGTTGCCAGACGCCACAGACGGCGCAGAAAACGGCTGCAGCCTTCGATCGCACGCGGATCCCATGGCTTTGGAAGCTCAAATTCCCCCATGAACATTTCGTAAAGCCGTAACGTATCAGCTCCATATCTGGCCACAACATCATCGGGATTGACACCGTTGAGCTTTGATTTAGCCATCTTCTCTATCTCCATGCTCAACTTCTCGCCGGTAGAGATAAGATACGGTTCACCACTCCGGAACTCAATTTCAGAAAGTTCGTGATATTTCCCGAAGCTGTCCCGATAGGTTGAAGCCAGTACTGTGCCTTGATGACGAAGTTTTTTAAATGGTTCCTTTGTTGATACATATCCAAGATCATAAAGGACCTTGTGCCAGAACCGTGAATAGAGCAGATGAAGTACAGCGTGTTCTGCACCTCCAATGTAAAGATCCACATTCATCCACTGCTTCTGCGATTCTTTTGACCAGGGTTCTTTATCATTGCAGGGATCAAGATACCTCAGATAGTACCAGCACGACCCGGCCCATTGAGGCATGGTGTTGGTTTCCCGCTTTGCCGGTCCCCCGCATTGAGGACAGGATGTGTTAAGCCATTCAGTAATCTTCGCCAGAGGAGATTCGCCTGTTCCGGAAGGCTCATAACGCTCGACCTCAGGCAATTTTACCGGAAGCTGGTCTTCGGGCACAGCTACAGCGCCGCATTTGGGACAGTGTACAATTGGAATCGGTTCACCCCAGTAACGCTGACGGGAAAACACCCAGTCCCTCAGACGATAACTCACCGCAGCCTTTCCTTTTCCTGCTTTCTCAAGCTTCTCTGTTATGATCCGTTTAGCTTCGGCAGTAGTTAAATTATCCAAATCCCCGGAATTAATACTCATACCTTCTTCAGTAAAGGCCTGACCTGGAGGTATTTCACCTTCAAGCGGCTTTACAACCTGTATAATGGGGAGATTGAATTTGCTTGCAAATTCATAATCGCGCTGATCATGCGCCGGAACAGCCATGATTGCACCTGTCCCGTAAGTAGCCAGAACATAATCGGCGATCCAGACAGGAATTTGTGCATTATTTACCGGATTTATTGCATAAGAACCGGTAAATGCCCCTGTTTTTTCTTTTGACAGTTCTGTTCTCTCAAGGTCACTCTTCCGCCTTGCCGCAGCCTGGTATTCCCGTATGGCAGAGATGTTCTGAGGGGTTGTTATCTTGTCAACAAGCGGATGTTCCGGAGAAAGCACAACATATGTGGCACCATACAGTGTATCGGGCCTTGTCGTATATACCTTTATCTGTTCATTCGATGCTGCCCCTGATGCAACGGTAAAGATAACTTCGGCTCCCTCAGATCTTCCTATCCAGTTGCGCTGCATCGCAAGTGTGGATTCTGGCCAGTCAACTTCTGAAAGGTCCTCCAGGAGACGGTCTGCGTATTTAGTTATTCTGAGGATCCACTGGCGAAGGTCCTTCCTTTCAACAACAGTGCCGCACCTCTCGCATTTCCCCCCGGTCACCTCTTCGTTTGCCAGCCCGGTTTTGCATGAGGGACACCAGTTAATCGGCATCACACCTTCATACGCCAGCCCCATTTTGTAAAGCTGAAGAAATATCCACTGAGTCCATTTATAATACCGGGGGTCGGTAGTGTTAACTTCCCGATCCCAGTCATATGCAAATCCTACAGAGTTTATCTGCCTTTTGAAATTGGCAATCGCTTTATCTGTTGTGATCCTGGGGTGGATTCCCGTCTTTATGGCAAAGTTTTCGGCTGGAAGTCCAAATGCATCCCAACCCATCGGATGAAGCACGTTCCATCCCTGCATCCGTTTAAATCTTGTCACGATATCTGTTGCGGTATATCCTTCACAATGACCGACATGAAGCCCGGAACCGGACGGGTAAGGGAACATGTCAAGTGCATAGTATTTTGGTTTTGATGGATCGAAAACTGCTTTGTGAAGTTTTTTCTCTCTCCATCTATTCTGCCATTTTGGTTCAATTTCCAACGGATCGTAATTGCTCATTTTAACACCTTCCAATTCATTTTATTCTTATTCTGTAAGATTCAGCAGTCCAGATTTTTCTGGAAATACTCGATAGTTTTTCGCAGTCCCTTTTCAAGTTCGACAGCTGGTTTCCAGTTCAGCTTTTCCATGGCCAATGAAATATCTGGCTGCCTCTGCTTGGGATCATCTGATGGAAGAGACTTGAATACAATTTTCGATTTGCTGCCGGTCAGTTTTATTACTTTTTCAGCAAGTTCACCTATTGTAAACTCAGAGGGGTTTCCTATGTTTACCGGCCCAATAAAGTCCTCTGTGTTCATCAGCCTGATCATTCCCTCAATAAGATCAGTAACGTAACAGAATGAACGAGTCTGCTTTCCATCTCCGTAAACCGTGATATCTTCCCCTTTTATGGCTTGCACAATGAAATTTGATACAACTCTGCCGTCATTGGGGTGCATACGCGGACCGTATGTGTTAAATATGCGCATTACCCTGATATCAACTTTGTTCATGCGGTGGTAGTCAAAAAACAGCGTTTCAGCGACTCTCTTACCCTCATCGTAACAGGATCGTATGCCAATGGGGTTTACATGACCCCAGTAGCTTTCTTTTTGAGGATGAACATTGGGATCACCATAGACTTCCGATGTCGAAGCCTGAAGTACACGTGCCTTGATTCTCTTTGCCAGTCCCAGAACATTTATTGCACCCATAACATTGGTTTTGATTGTCTTAACGGCATTATACTGATAATGAACCGGAGATGCAGGACATGCCAGGTTGTATATCTGGTCAACTTCAACAAAAATCGGAAAAGTAATATCATGGCGAAGCAGCTCGAAATTCCTGTGGTCCATAAGATGTTCAACATTTACTTTGCTGCCCGTAAAAAAATTGTCCAGACAGATAACATCGTGGCCAGCCTTTACCAGACTCTCACATAAATGAGAACCCAGAAAACCTGCACCACCTGTCACCAGAATCCTTAATCTCTTCATTTATCCTCCAGTCAAACAGCTGTTATCGTTACTTCCTCCATTAATTGCCACACTTCATCTAACGAAACAACACCCGGGCCCTGATGAAGTGCTTTTGAAGATCCGCAGGCTATTGCCATCCTGCACATCTCAGAGAACGAGAAATTCCGTTTCTGTGCTACAAGAATTCCCCCAACCAGCGCATCACCACAACCAACCGTATCCAGGGTTTTTATTTGCGGTGCAGAACATAAAAGGCAGTCATTTTCATGAATCGCTATCATACCATCTGCGCCAAGTGATATAAAGACATAGGCTATTCCCATGTCAACCAGGCGTTTCCCTTTCAAAGCAAGATGGTGAACGCCTTTGATCTGCTCATCAAAAAAACCTTCCAGCTCTGAAATATTGGGCTTGATCATTAATGGCTTTGCCCTCACACCCATCTTAAAAGCATGGTCACGGCTGTCTAACAGCGTAATGGCACCTTTGTTCTTACAGCTCTTGATTAACTTCTGATAGCAATCGTTTTCAAAACCTCTGGGCAGACTTCCAGAAAAACACCAGAGATCACCGGCAGAGATAAACTCTTCCAGAAAATGGTTGAATTCAAGTTGAATTCTTAATGGTAATTGCTGGCCTGCGCTGTTTATATGAGAATTAAAGTTTGTATTTTCTTCTATAAGAGTTGTATTTATGCGCAATCCGCCGGGAATAGCAAACAGATGATGCTTGATTTTTAACTGGTCCAGAAACTCCAAAGAGCGTTTCATGTCGTATTCCGGCATCAAACCCACCACACACACATCTTCCCCAAGAGTCCTGACTACTCTTGCGACATTTATTCCCTTGCCGGCTGGAATAGAAAAGGAAGGGATATCT
>Ga0123335_1002329_pt1 | contig 28625 bp, 23 predicted proteins | sample BiotimSIPDNA_2_FD_89707 | JGI IMG/M metagenome (GOLD analysis project Ga0123335, IMG submission 89707) | Anaerobic biogas reactor microbial communites from Washington, USA - Biogas_R2 time_0 SIP DNA | ecosystem: Engineered > Bioreactor > Anaerobic > Unclassified | place: Washington, USA... | reverse complement strand
CATCCTGTCCTATCGCAACCCGGAACATGCCGTGACCCTGCGCCGCAACGAGACCCTGGTTACCCAGGCGGAGTTTGACAGCCTGCTGAAAAAGAAGGTCTGGCAAGTGAAGGACGGGCTTTTACCAGGGGTCGCGCGCGTGACGGGGACGTCGGACATCGGGCTGGACGCCGATTTCCTCGCCGGGCGCTTCTCCATCCAGGGGGAGGGCAGCATGCTGGCCGTGCTGGCCTTATCCCCCAAGGCAGGCGCCCAGGTGCTGGATTGCTGCGCCGCGCCGGGCGGGAAGGCCTGTTATCTGGGCGAGCGGATGCAAAACACCGGCCGCGTCCACGCCTGGGACGTGCACGAGCATCGGGTGGAGCTCATCCAGGCGCAGGCTCAGCGGCTGCGGCTGTACAACATCCGGCCCGCCGTACGGGATTCCGCCGTCTACCTGGAGCGCTTCGAGCAGACCATGGACGCCGTGCTGCTGGACGCGCCCTGCTCGGGCACCGGGGTGATGGACAACAAGCCCGACGTCAAGTACCGCCTGACCCCGGAGGGTCTGGAAAGCCTGCTCGCGCTGCAGGAAAACCTGCTGGATACGGTCTGCCGGTACGTCAAGCCCGGCGGCGTTCTGCTGTATGCCACCTGCAGCCTGCTGCCGCGGGAGAACGCGGTTCAGGTGGAGCGGTTCCTGAACCGTCACCCGGAGTTTCACCTGGACGCCCTGCCCCCCGCCGTGCCGGAGGCCTTCATCGGGGAAACCGGCTCTTTCGGGCTGCAGCTGCTTCCCCACCGGGACGGCACGGAGGGTTTCTTCATCGCCAGGATGCGCCGCGTATGACGACGGACCGACCGCAGCTGACCGGCCTGACCCCGGAGGAACTGGCTGTCTGGCTCAAAGACCTGGGCGAGCCCGCTTTCCGCGCGCGCCAGGTGATGGACTGGCTGGTCAAAGGCCGGGATTTCGGGGAGATGCGAAACCTGCCCGCGGCCCTGCGGGAACGGCTGCCCTCCCTCGCCGTCGCGCAGCCCGCCGCCATCCTGGAGCGCCATCCGTCCCGGGACGACGGCACGGTCAAGCTGTTGTTCAGCCTGCAGGACGGCCAGTGCGTGGAAGGCGTGCTGATGCGCTACGCGCACGGGGTCACCCTGTGCCTGTCCACCCAGGTCGGCTGCGCGATGGGCTGCGCCTTCTGCGCCAGCACCCTTGGGGGCAGGGTCAGGAACCTGACACGCGGGGAGATGTGCGGTATGGCGTATCTGGCCAACCGCATGCTGGAACCGGAGCGGCTCGGCAACGTCGTGCTGATGGGCAGCGGCGAGCCCCTGGACAACTACGAGGAAGTCACGGGCTTCCTCCGCCTGGTTTCGATGCCGGAGGGGTTCAACCTGGGGCTCAGGCATATCTCCCTGTCCACCTGCGGCCTGACCGGGCCCATGAGGCGCCTCGCGGACGAGGGGCTGCCGGTCACCCTGTCGGTTTCCCTGCACGCGCCCAACGACCGGATCCGCGCGCAAATCATGCCGGTCGCGCGCGCCTTCCCGATGGAAGACCTGCTGGACGCCTGCCGATACTATATCCAACAGACCGGGCGCCGCGTCGTGTTCGAGTATGCCCTCATCCACGGGGTCAACGCGCTGCCGGCGCACGCCAGGGAGCTGGCGTCCCGCGTCCGGGGCATGCAGTGCCACGTCAACCTGATTCCCTTGAACGACGTCCCCGAAAGGGACCTGCGCGCGGCGGAGCGGGATGAGGTCAGGAGATTCAGGGAGGAGCTGGAGCGCCTGAACGTGTCCGTCACCGTCCGCCGCCAGCTGGGCGACGACGTCGCGGGCGCCTGCGGGCAATTGCGCGCGCGCAGGCTGAAAACACCCACGGCGCCGGGGGGAGAGGGGGGAGCCGGATGATTTCGGCTGTCAGGACGCACTGCGGCAAGGTCCGCCCCAGCAACCAGGACGCCTTTCTGGAGCGGCCCGGCCTGTTTCCGCTCTATGCCGTTGCCGACGGCATGGGCGGGCACAGGGGCGGCAACGTCGCCAGCGCGATGGCGGTGGAAAGCCTGCGCATGATTGACATATCGGCGCTTCCGGAGGAAGCGGCGCTGGCCGCCGCCGTCATGGACGCCAACGCGCGCATCTGGCAACGGCAGCTTCATGACCTGAGCCTATCGGGCATGGGGACCACCCTGACGGCCCTGTGGGAGGCGCCGGATTACCTGGTGCTGGCGCACGTGGGCGACAGCCGCGCCTACCGCCTGCGGGACGGGATGCTCACCCAGATGACCCTGGACCATTCCCTCGTCGGCGAGCTGCTGCGCTCCGGCGCCATCACCCCGGACATGGCGCGCAACTACCCCTACCGCAACATCGTCACCCGCGCGGTGGGGACGGAGGCTTCGCTCACCTGTGACGTGCTGCGCGCCGACCGCCAGCCGGGGGACCGCTGGCTGCTGTGCTCGGACGGGCTGACGGAGTACGCGGGCAGCGACCAGATTCTAAGCGCGCTGGCGCTGCCTCTACAGGAGGCTGCGGACTCCCTCCTGGCCGTCGCGCTCAATGGCGGGGGCCGGGACAACATCACCCTGCTCGTGCTGGAGGTGCCGGCATGATCGGGACGGTGCTCATGGAGCGCTATAGGCTGGAAGACCAGATTGGCGAAGGCGGCATGGCCTCCGTCTACCGGGCCCTGGACCTGCGGACCGGCCACCGGGTCGCCGTCAAGTTCCTCAAGCAGGAGCTGCAGGCCAATCCCGAGTTCCTCGACCGCTTCCGCCGGGAAGCCACCGCGGCCAGCCGCATGTCCCACCACAACATCGTCAACCTCCTGGACATCGGGGACAGCCCGAACGCGCCCTACCTGGTGTTCGAGTTCGTGGATGGGAAAACCCTGAAGGAAATCATTGCCGAGCACGGAAAACTGCCGCAGGGCACCGCGGTGCAGATCGCGGTGCGCATCCTGTCCGCCCTCCGCCACGCGCACGAGGCGGGCGTCATCCACCGGGACATCAAGCCGCAGAACATCCTGGTGGACCGGCAGGGGTACATCAAGGTGTCCGACTTCGGCATCGCGCGCATGGTCGGCGCCAACACGCTTTCGGACGCCGAGGGGAAACAGAGCGTCATGGGCTCGGTGCACTATTTTTCTCCGGAGCAGGCGCGCGGGGAGACCACAACCTTCGCTTCGGACCTCTATTCCGTCGGCGTGGTGCTCTACGAGATGCTGACCGGCAAGGTACCCTTCGAGGGCGAGACGCCGGTCTCCGTCGCCATGCAGCACATCCAGGCCGCCCCGCATCCCGTGCGGGAGCTGGCGCCCGACGTGTCTGCGCCGGTGGAGGCCGTGGTCACCAAGTCCATGGCGAAGGACCCGAAGGACCGCTACGCCTCCGCCCTCTTAATGGCGCAGGCGCTGCACGCGGCGCTGCTGCCGGAGAAGGAGGGGGAGCCTGCGGAGGGCGCCCTCCTGGCCTCCGGAAGGACAGGGATCCGCAAACCCAAACGCAAAGCCGGCCTGCGCGCCCGCCTGCTGACGGCGGCCCTGGGCGTTGTCCTGCTGGCCGGGCTGGTGCTGGGCGCCTTCTTCATCTTCCGGGATATCGTCAACAGCACCCGGGTGCCGCTGCTGACCGGCTACCCGCTGGAGCGCGCGCAGCGCGAAGCCGAGCGCGAAGGCCTGCAGCCGCGGGTCGTGCGCACCAGCAGCGACGAGCCCGTGGATACCGTCGTTACGCAGAACTACGACGTGGGCGAACCCATCCGCCGCGGGGACGTCATCCTGCTCACGGTGTCCTCCGGCCCTGCACGCAAACCGGTGCCTGAGGTGACCGGGATGACTGTGCTGGTGGCGAACGCTGTGCTGGAACGCATCGCGCTGGAGGCGATGGTCACGGAGGAAATCATCAACCCCGCCCCGCGGGGTACGGTGCTGTCGCAGAATCCGGAGCCAGATGTTATGATGGATGCCGGCGACATCGTGCAGCTGGTGATTTCCGCCGGGCAGTCCGCGGTTCCGGAGCTGGGGGGAATTATCTGGACGGAAGCGGCGGACATCCTGGAGCGCGCCAAGCTGCGCCTGGGCAAGGTCACCGAGGTGCAGGTGGACGAGCCAGGCCAGCAGGGCCGCGTGGCGTCCCAGCTGCCGGTCGCGGGGGAGCAGGTTGCGGAGGGCACGGCGGTGGACCTGGTCGTCTACGTGCCCCTGGTGACCGAGCCGCCCCCCAGCCCTGGCGTTTCCCCGGGCGCCCGCAGATGAGGGAAGGCACCATTGTCGAAGGGCGCGGCGGCTTGTATACCGTCCGGGACGGGGCGGGGACGGATTACGTCCTGCGCGCCAAAAAGAAATTCCGCCGCCAGAACTTGACGCCCCTGGTCGGCGACCGGGTGTGCTTCCTGCCCGGCAGCCTGGAAGAGCACGGGTGGCTGGAGGAAATCCTGCCCAGGACGTTCCAGGGTTTGCGGCCGCCGGTCGCCAATGTCAGCCTGCTGGTTGTCGTCCTGGCACCGGAGCCTGCGCCGGATTTGCTGTTGGCGGACAAGCTGCTGGTAACCGCCTTTGGCCAGGGAATCACCCCCCTGATCGCCGTCAACAAGCAGGAACTGGACGCCGGGCTCGCCCCCAGAATGCGGGTTGCCTACGCGCCGGCCGGCGTCCCCGTGCTGGCGGTCAGCGCGGCCACGGGTGAAGGGCTGGATGCGCTCAGCCAGGCCTTGTCCGGTCACCTGTCCTGCTTTGCCGGCCAGTCTGGCGCGGGAAAGAGCACGCTGATTTCCAGGTTGACAGGCCGGGAGCTCGCGTCCGGTGCCATCAGCCCCAGAATCCGGCGCGGGCGCCAGACCACCCGCCACATCACCCTGATTGAGGAACGGGGGCTGCGGGTGCTGGACACGCCGGGGTTCAGTTTGCTGGAAACGCCTGACGACCTGGAGCCGCAGCAGCTTGCGCGGCATTACCCGGAGTTCGAGGCCTACCTGGGGCAGTGCCGCTTCGATCCCTGCCTGCATGACCGGGAGCCCGGCTGCGCGGTCGCGGAGGCTGTCAGCCGGGGGGCGCTTGACGCGGGCAGGGTGGAGCGTTACCGGGAACTGCTTGCCCAAACGAAAGAGAAATGGAGTACTCGCTATGATTGAAATCGCCCCTTCGGTTCTTGCCGCGGATCCCCTGTTCGTATACCGGGATGTCAGCCGCATTGTGGACGCGGGAGCGGACCTTCTGCACCTGGACGTGATGGACGGGCACTTTGTGCCCAACCTGTCCTTCGGGCCTTCCTTTGTCAGCGCGCTGAAAAGCGGCTTCCCTGAAATGAGGCGGGACGTCCACCTGATGATCAGCAATCCGGAAAGGCACCTGGACGCCTTCATCAAAGCCGGGTCCGACGAAATCACAATCCATCTGGAGATTGAAGGCGACCTTCCCGCGCTCCTCCGGCGCATCCGGGCGGCGGGTCTGCGCGCGGGCCTCTCCATCAAGCCCGGAACCCCGACCTCCGCCATCGTTCCCTACCTGCCCCAGTGCGACCTGGTGCTGCTGATGACGGTGGAGCCCGGCTTCGGCGGGCAGAAGCTTATCCAGGAGGCGCTTCCCAAGCTCGGTGAAATGCGCGCCGCGGGCTTTGCGGGCACCTTGAGCGTGGACGGCGGCGTCAACGGCGAAAACTGCGCCCTGGTCGCGCGTTCCGGCGCGACGCGCCTGGTGATGGGCACCGCCGCATTTACGGCGGCAGACCCCAAGGCCTTCCTGGCCAGGTGCCGGCAGTTTTGAGCCGGACGCCGCCCGGGTTCGAATACCGGGTTTCCCTGGGCCAGAATTTCCTGTTTGACGAAGCGCTTCAAAATCGCCTGGTCGAAGCCGCCGGCGTGGGGCTTTCGGATACGGTGCTGGAAATCGGCGCGGGCCGCGGGGATTTGACCCTTGCCCTGGCAAAACGGTGCCGGCAGGTCGTCACCTTGGAAATCGACCCCCGGCTCGAGCCGGTGCTGCTGGACCGCTTCAGCGGTGTTTCCAACGTCGTCCTGCACATGGCGGACGCGATGGAAGCGGACTTCTCCGCGCTGATGGCGAATTACGGGCCCTTTCATGTCGTGGCCAACCTGCCCTATAACCTGACCACCCCCTTGCTCAATCGTTTCTTCCGTGAATCCCTGCCCATCCTGGGCGTCAGCGTGATGATTCAGCGGGAGGCGGCAGGCCGCGTCCTGGCAGCGCCGGGCACACCGGAATACGGCCCCCTGGCCGTGCTGGCAGCGTACAGGGCGATGCCCCGGGAGGCGGTCCGTGTGCCCGCCCGCCTCTTCACCCCGCCGCCCAAGGTGGACGGCGCGTTCCTGGTGATGCCCTTTCATGAACGGCCGCCGGTCCGGGTCGAGGACGAGGCTTTATTCTTCAGGCTGCTGGGTGTTGCTTTCGCCATGCGCCGAAAAACATTGGCCAACAACCTGGCCGCCGGCTTTTCCATCCCCAGGGAACGGGCGCTGGCCATGATGCTGTCCGCCGGCCTCCCGGCCGACGTCCGGGGCGAACGGCTGCGCCTGGAGGACTTCGTGTCACTGTCAAATCTACTAAGCAAAGACTTAAAATTGTAATTAATTTGTAACAACTATTTACAATTAAGAAATAATATGATATCCTGCGCGCATGAAAAGCATCCGGATGCTTCAAACCAGGCAGGGCAGTCCGTTCCGCCGCGCGGCGGCGGTATTGTTGTGTTTGGTGGCGCTATGCTTCCTCGTATCCGTTTCAGCCTATGAAACCCTTCGTCCCGGCGCGCAGGGGCCGTCCGTCCGCTCCCTGCAGTCCGCCCTTGCTTTCCTGGGATACCCGCTCATTGCGGACGGGAAGTATGGGACGATAACCCAAAACGCGGTGACTGCCTTCCAGCAGCAGCAATCCCTTCAGGCCGACGGCCTAGCCGGCAGGCTTACCCTGGGGCGGCTGTACGGCCTTGCCCCGCAGTTCATGCCGGAAACAGGCGCGGCGGCCACCGTGCCGCCTCCCGGCTCCAGCGTGCCGCAGGCTCCGCCTTCCGGCGGAACGGCTTCCGTGCGCACTGCGAACGGGGGCTCGCTCAACCTGCGTTCCTCCGCTTCCTACGGGCAAAACACCGTTTTGCAGATTCCAAACGGAGCGATGGTCCTCATCCTGGAGGAGCGGGGCATCTGGACAAAAGTGGCATACGAAGGCAGGCAGGGCTTCGTCGTGTCCTCCTTCCTGGCAAGCGGCGCGAGCGCCGCGCCGACGCAAGCCCCGTCTGCGGACGTGCCTTCCCCCTCCGCCCGGCCTCCCGCCGGCGCGGCCGGCACCGCGCAGGTTTCAACGCCCAACGGCGGCAGCCTCAACCTCAGGGAACGTGCGGTTGCCGGCGCCCGCGTGCTCGCGGTCATTCCCGGCGGCGCGACCGTTCCGGTCCTTGCCAGGCTGGGCGCCTGGAGCCAGGTCCGGTTCGGGAACCGGGATGGCTTTGTCCTGGATGTCTTTCTGCGCCACCCGGGAACCCAGGCGCCCACCGCCACGCCGCCGCCCTCCGCCAGTGAGCCGCCGCCTGCCGCAGGGACCGCGACTGTCAGCACGGCGCGGGGGCGTTTCCTGAACTTCCGCAGCGCGCCGGCTTCCGGGAACAATATCGTCGGGCAAATTCCCTCCGGCGCCCGGCTCCGCGTCATCAGCGGGGATTCCGACTGGTGCCGGGTGGAGTATCAGGGAAGGGACGGCTACGTCATGGCGTCCTTCCTTCGTTTCGACCCCTCCGTGCAGACACCGGCCCCGACGCCGGCCCCGCAGGCCACCGCGGCGCCTTCCCAGACGCCGGATGCAGGCGCCGTCTTTGGCGCCACCCTGAGACTCGGCAGCCGGGGGGAGGCGGTCGAGGCGCTGCAGCGGCGGCTCGTCGAACTGAAGTACAACTGCCGCGTCACCGGAAGCTACGATGAAATGACCCGCCAGGCGGTCTTGGAGTTCCAGCGGAAGAACGCCTTGACGGCGGATGGTGTCTTCGGGAGCCAGTCCGCGGGGGTGCTGATGGGCGCCGCCGCAATCGCCGCGGACGCGCCAGCGCTGAGCTACCGGACGCTGCGCATCGACAACCGGGACGGCTCGGGCGGCGCGGTCAGCGCCATGCAGCGCGCCCTACTCGACCTGGGTTATCCGCTGTCCGTAACCGGCACTTTCGATATCCCGACCCATCAGGCGGTGGTCGGATTCCAGCAGCGCAACGGCCTGGTCATCTCCGGCATCGCGACGCCGCAAACCCAGGCCGCTGTCTTTTCCTCCGGCGCGAAGGGTTTTTCCATGCCCGCCGCCCAGCTGGACGCGAGCGAGGGGAAGGGCGGCGGCCCCTCCGCGTCCCAGGTCCGGTTGCTGCACTGGTTTGACGACGTCAAGAAAAGCGCTTCTTCCGGCCAGCGCGTCACGGTTTACCATCCCGGCAGCGACACCAGCTTTACCATCCGCTTTTATTCCATGGGCAACCACGCCGATTCGGAGCCGGCTACCTGGCGGGACACCCAGCTGATGAACCGCGCATTCGGGACGCCTTCCTGGAACATCAACATCGTCTACGTCAAATTGGTGGACGGCAGATGGACCATGGCGGCCATGCACAACCGCCCGCACCTGACCGGCTCCATCAACGACAACGGCTTTGGCGGCCACCTGTGCGTCCACTTCCTGCGGGACATGGAGGAAGTCAACCGAACCAGCCCGGATTACGGCGCGTCCAACCAGCGCGCCTTGCGCAGGGCCTGGAAGGCGCTGACGGGCGAAACGGTCGAATAATCCGGCGAACAAGGCAAAAATACAGCGCAGCCCGGAGGGTCTGCGCTCAGACTGTCGAAAAAGGTCTGCGGACCTTTTTCGATTCGGAGGATTGCTGCGGAATGTTTTCGCTGTTCGCGAAAACGCCCCGCGCGTCCGGCAGAGCCGGACGACACGATGATCATCGGTGGGCTGCCGCCCGCCAAAGCCCCCTGCATCATCCTCTGTAGTAAGGTTTTTTGACAGCCCGGGCGCAGCCCGGAGGGTCTGCACTTTTTTGAATCGTATTGTTTATCGGATTCTGGCGTAAAACCTGGGAAAATGAATTGCTGACGATTACTTCGCCAGCATGAAAGCAAGCAGCACCACTAGCCCGAGGGCAAAAAGAATCAGGCTGAATGACAAGGTCCGCTGAATGCGCCGAAGCGTGTCGTGCGCGGTGTTCCATGCGGCTGCGAACAGATGGGTATAGCTGTGACCGCTTGAACCCCGGTTAAAAATGCGCCGCGTGATGCCGGAAAGCCTGTCCGCGAACCTGCCCAGGGTGAAGGTAAAGCGGTTGCCGACCAGTACCACGTTCGATTTCTCGCGTGTTCTCTTGAAAACGGTATGCATCAGGAACACGACCACCCCGTCCGCGAGAATTTCCAGGGTTCTGGCAATCAAAGTCGTCAGCGCGCCGATGGCATACATGGCTTTTTCTGCTCCGTCCAGGAAAGCCGCCGCCGCGCCCGTTGCCTTCATGGCCAGGGGCAGAAGCACTCGTTCTGTCAGCATATCCAGCGGGGCGGACAGCAGAAACCCGATCTTTGTCAATCCTTGGACCGCAGGGCGATACAACAGGTCTTCCAGGTCCAGCCATTGCGGCCAACGGTTCGTATAAATCCTGCCGCGGTGTCCGTCGGGCACCGACAGTGCCTTGCGCACCACGACCAGGTACAGCAGCGCGCCGACCAGCAGGGATTTCGCGCTGCCCATCAGATTCACGCCGGACAAGTATTCCACCGCATGCGCTGGCGGATGCGCATGCAGGAAAGGCAGCGAAAGGTTCGCCAGACTGGTCAGCAAACCGCCCGGCTTGACGCCCAGTACAAACAGCAGCAGGGAAGCCGCGCCCAGGGAAATGGCAGTCATCGGTTTCATCGACTTCCCCGATTCGCCGTATTCCTTCTGTCGCTCCGGGTGCTTTTCAATGAAAATCACAATGAACAGCTTGAGCATATAGCAGAATGTAAGCCCGCCTGTCAGGATGAACAGCCATTCGGCCGCCTTGTACCAAACGGCGTTTTCCCCCAAGTGCTGAAGGTGGACGATGTACTCGACCAGGCTTTCATGCAGCAGGGTCTTGCTTGCATACCCGCTGAACAGCGGAATCCCGCTGATGGACGCGGCGCCTACGCCAAAGCACAGCATCAGACCCCACTTCCGGCGTCCGAAACCGCGGATGTCGTTGAGGTTAAGGCTGTGCGTCCTGAGGTACACGATTCCGGCGCAAATGAAGAGCACCAGTTTGATCAAACTGTGGTTGAGCATATGGAGCACGGTGCCCTGGGCCGCCAGGGCGTTGTGCTCGCCCAGCAGGGACTGCATCCCGATGCCCAGCAGGATAAAACCGATCTGGCTCATGGACGAGCAGGCCAGCGTCCGCTTTAAGTCAATGGAAAACAGCGCGAGCAGCGCGCCCAGCGACATATTGATCAACCCAAGGATGAGCAGCAGGTTTCCCCAGTGTTCGTCGCCGAGAAAGAGGCGCGAAGTGATAACGACGATGCCAAATATACCGACTTTGGTCAGGATTCCGGACAGGAGCGCGCTGGCGGGAGCCGGCGCGACCGGATGGGCTTTGGGTAGCCAGACATGCAGGGGGAACATCCCGGCTTTGGCTCCGAAACCGGCAAGTATCAGGACGCCTGGCAGGAAGAGGCTCCCTTTCGGCATGCTTTCAGCCTTGACAGCCAGTTCGTCGAACTGAAGCGTGCCCAGGCGGAGTTTAAGCATCATCAGCCCCATCAGCATCGTCATGCCGCCCAGGATCGCAATGGCGAGATAGGTCTGCCCGGTTCGCATCGCCTTCGGGGTCTCCTCGTGGATGACCCAGGTGTAACTGGTGAACGAAAGGATTTCAAAGAAAAGGAAGGCGGTGATCAGATCGTCCGAGAGGAAAACACCGACGGTCGCCCCCATGGTCAGCAGCGTGAAAGCGGCGTATCGTGCCTGAGCGTGACCGTGGGCCATATATTCCGGCGTAAACAGGCTGGTTACAAACCACATCAGGCAAGCAACCGCCGCGTAAAGTGTCCGGAAGCCATCCGCCCGCAGGCTCAGCCCCAGCGCCATGACCTTGGGGAAACCAAACTGCATGGGCTGCCCGTACAGCAGGTACAGCGCTGAGGCGACGAACAGAACTCCGGTGACCAGCGCCATGACCCGATAGGCATACGAGGTCTTGCGACGGCCGAGGGCGTATGCGGGCGCCGCAGCAAGGAAAGGCAGCGCGACCAGCAGCAGCGGGATTGCTCTCATCTATGCCACACCCCCTTACACCAGTCCGCTCGCAGCGCGCGTGATGAAATCAACCAGCGGCCGGCTGAAAAACCCGGCGGCCAGCATCAACGCGGTCAGCGCGGCCAGGCTGATCCGGATTTCCGTTTCCACAGGCTTTGTGCCGGGGGCGTTGCCCGGCCGCCGTCCGATAAAAATGAATGTGGAGGGAACCAGCAGGTAGATGCCTGTCAGCAAGGCGCTGACCAGCAAAGCGGTCAATCCCAGGTAGGGGAGCAGGCCGCCGGACAGGACGGCTGCCTGGGCAAGGGCCCACTTGCTGATGAATCCGATGAATGGCGGAATCCCCGTCATCGCCAGGCTCCCCAGCGCGAATGCCGCGCTGAGAACCGGCCAGTCCCTTCCAATCCCGTGAAGTTCCCCGACCTCGTGGATTCCAGCCCTGTCGTTGTAAACCCCCGCGATGAGGAACAGGGTGATTTTCATCAGCGCATGGAACACCAGGTGCAGCAGGCCTGCCGCCAACCCCTGGCCGGTGAGCAGCAACGCGCCAAACAGGATATAGGATAAGTTCGAGACGGTCGAGTATGCCAGCCGCCTTTTCAAGTGTTTTTCCTTCAGCGCCATCGAGCAGCCGAAAACGATGGTAAAGCAGGTCAGCGCGAGCGGGATATACTGTGCGTAGCTGGCCCGGATGACCAAAGCGCCAAAGCTGAAGTACGTAACGCGCAGAATCGCGAAGACGCCCGACTTGACCACGGCGACCGCATGCAGCAGGGCGGTAACCGGCGTCGGGGCGACGGAGGCTGTAGGCAGCCAGCCATGCACGGGAAATACGGCTGCCTTGACCGAGAAACCGAGAAAACAGAGCAGATAGCCAAGCCGGAGCTGGGCCGTATGCTCCACTGCCACCCCCCTGAACAAACCTCCTGGCACGAAGTTCGTCGTACCTCCGAAATAGACGAGGTATACCAGGCCGATGAAAGCGAACGCCGCGCCGCCCAGCGAATAATACAGGTATTTGAGCCCCGCGCGGATAGAGCCGGAGTCCCCCTTTTGCATGACCAGGGGGAGTGTCGAAAGGGACAGCATTTCATAGAAGATGTAAAGCGTCACCAGATTGGCGCTCATCGCAATGCCGAGGGAGATGCCATAGCTCATCAGGAAGAAGGCGAAGAAGGAAATCTCCTTCTGGGTTCCCCGCATATACCCCAGCGCATAAAGGGTGGTCAGCGGCCAGAGCAGTGCGATCAGGCCGGCGAACAAGCGCCCGATGCCGTCCAGCTTCAGCGCGAAAGAGAGCCGGTCATTGAATTGAATCAGGCTCAGCCGCGGGAAATTCCCGAAGATTGCGACTGTGGCGAGCACAGTGGTCAAAATCGTCAGGCAAAGAATGTAGGCGTCGCGCGCCGCGCGCCCCTTCCAACGGACCACAGGCAGAAGCGCGCCCGCGGCGATGGGGAGCGCGATGGCAGCCAGGAGCGTCAATCCTTCCATGTGGTTCCCCGCGTCACATCAGGGCGTTTGCCAGGCGTGTGAAGGATTCAATCATAAAGTTGGGGAAAATGCCCAGCAGCAGGATGGCGAGGGAGAGGATGAAAATGGGGACCAGCATCATCAGGCTGGGCTCCGCTTTTGGCAGCGCGGATACCGCTTCCCCATCCGCCATCCCGCCAAAAAAGGCGGACACGCTCGGCGGCAGGAGATAAGCGGCGGTCAGGATGGCGGAAATCAGCAACACAATCGGAACCAGCCAGCTAAACACAGGCGCGCCTGTGGAAAGGGCGCCTTCGGCAATGTACCACTTCGCGATGAACCCGCCAAGCGGGGGAATGCCCACCAGGGAAATCGCGCACACGGCGAACATCCACATGGTCCAGGGCATTCTCCGGCCCAGGCCGTGCATTTCCTCAACCCGGGTAATCCCGGTCTTGAAGATGATGGCGCCGGCGCACAGGAAGAGGGCGTCCTTGGTCAGCGCGTGAAAGACCAGTTGCAGCAGTGCGCCGTCCAGCGCCATCGTATCCAGCATGTACAGGCCGCACAGCACATAGCTGACCTGGGAGACGCTCGAGTATGCCAGCCGTTTTTTCAGCACCTTCTCACGCAGCGCCAGCATCGAGCCCATGAACACCGTAACGGTCGCGCAGCCAAGCAGCGCCCACTGCACCCAGGTGCCGCGGATGAAATCGGCTCCGATGACGTAGAAAACCATGCGGAAAATGCACAGCACGCCGGCTTTCGTAATGACGCCGGACAATACCGCGCTGGCAGGGGCCGGCGCTACGGGGTGCGCGGTCGGCAGCCATCCGTGCATGGGAAACATGCCCGCCTTGGTGCCGAAGCCCACCAAGGTGATGAAAATGACGACCAGGAAAGCGTCCTTGGATATCGTCAGCGAGCCGGCGAGGAGAGAGCCCCCCTCGACGAAATACGCGCTGGATATATTGGGTGTCAGGATGAAGATGCCCATCAGGCCCATCGTTGCGCCGGCGACTGAATAGATCAGGTATTTGATGCCGGCGGCGACGGCTTCCTTGGTGCGGGTGTGCAGCACCATCGGGACGGAGATAAAGGTCATCAGTTCAAAGAACAGGTACATGGTGACCATCGTCCCCGACAGCGTCAGCGCCATGAGCGAGGCCAGGGTCATCAAGTAAAAGGCATAGTAGCTTTTCTCGTTTTGTTCGTGCTTCATATAGCTGAAGGAGAAGAAGCCGCTGACCGTCCACATCAGCGCCATGACCGCTGAAAAGATGCGGCTGGTTCCGTCGGAACGCAGCGCGATGGGCAGCTGCTCTGTCATTTTGAAGAGCACGAGGGTTCGCTGCCCGTCCAGCGCGACGAGCGCGACGACCACGCATTCCATTACCAGGATTGCGCCGACGAACAGGCAACGGTCTTCCCGGCGCTCGTTGAGCCAGGGCATCAACGTCAGCATCAGTGCCCCGGCGGCGGGCAGAAGGATGGCAATCAGCAGCAACATACCTTCCATTTCAGGCATTCCTCCTCAGGCAAACATCTTGATCCCGGCTTCGATAATCCGGATGATGGGGCCGGAACCGACGCCAAGGTACAGGGTCATCAGCATCGAAATTACCAGGGCAACAGCGGCGTGCCGCGGTATGCGTTCATTTCGGGGGTACTCGATGTCGGGTGCTTTCCGGTAAATTGAAACGACGGTGTGCAGGAAGTACACGGCATTGAGCAGGGTGCTGATTGCCAGGGAAATCAGCACCAGCGCGCGGATTGAACCCCCGAAGGGCATACTGGCAAGGGCGATTTGGAGCTTGGAAATGAAGCCGCCTGTAAATGGAATGCCGACCATGCTCATTGCGCTGAAGGTGAACACGATGCCGGCCAGCACGTCGCGGTGGCCCGCGCCGTGAAGATAATGGAAGCGCTTGTGATCACCCGAAACGCGTGTCAGCTCGCCCGTCGAGATAAACAGCAGCGATTTTGCCGCAGAATGGGCCAGCATCTGGAACAGCGCTGCCGTCAAGCCGGCCAGGGTGCCCATGCCGATACCGATGTACACGTAGCCCACCTGCGCCACGGAGGAATAGGCAATCATCCGCCGGATATCCCGCTGGCTGATGGCAATGACGGATGCGACGAGCATTCCGCCGATGCCGCAATAGAATAAAAAGGAGCCGATTTGCTGGGACTGGATGATGTCGATGCCAATCACGCGCCATAAGAACTTGATCAACAGGAACAGGTAGGCTTTGCTGATGATGCCGCTGAGCACCGAACTGCTCAGAGCCGGTGCGAAGGAATAGGCGTCCGGCGCCCAGGCGTGGAAGGGAAACATCGCGCTTTTGATGCCCAGGCTGATGGTAATCAGCGCGATGACTACGGTGAGTACCTCCCGGTACGTTCCGCTTTCATAGATTTCTCTGACGGACTGGTTCAGCGGCTCCATCAGCAGGTGGCCGGTGATGCCGTACAGCATGGATATCCCCAGGAGCACCAAGCCCGAGGCCAGCAGGTTCATGACCATGTAGCGTGTGGCGGCGACCAGCGTGTGCCCGTGCTGTCGGACAATGATCAGCGCGCAGGAGGCAATCGTCATGATTTCGATAAACACATAAGCGGTGAACAGGTCGTTGGTGTAAATCATCACTAGCGTCGCGGCCATCACCAGATCCATCATGATGAAATATAGGTTCAGCTTCTGGAGGGTGACCAGAGAGGGCAGGCGCGCGTGCCCGGCGAGGAGGGAGACGAACAGCACAGCGGACAGCCCGGTTGCCATCAGCGCCTCCAGGCTGCCGATACGGATTTCGTTGCCCCAGGGTGCGGGGAAGTGGCCCATCATGAATGTATACGGCTCGTCCAGTCCCAACGTCATGCCCAGCGTACCGGCGCTGAGCGCCAGAACGCTTCCGATGGTGAAGAGGGTCGTCATCAGCGCAGCGCGCGGTTTCAGCACCGAGGTTACAACGCCTGAAACCATGCACAGCATGATTGAGAAGAAGGGGAAGTTCTGTACGATACCCATCAATCGCCCTCCGCCTTGGCCAACAGGGCAATCTGGTCGATGTCCAGCGTTCTGTACCTCCGGTACAGCCGTATGGTCAGCGCCAGCATGATGGCGGTAAAGCTGACGGAGACCACGATGCCGGTCAGCACCAGGCCCGCGGGGATGGGGTTGATGTAGCGGGCGGTGTCCGTCACGCCGTCGACCACGATGGGCGCCTTCCTGCCGTGGATGTATCCCATGGAGGCCAGGAACAGGTAAACGGCGGTATCCATGATGTTCAGCCCGATGATTTTTCGGATCAGGTTTCGCTGCAGCAACAGGATGCCAAACCCGATGCCAAAGAGGATGACCGCGACGGTCTGCTCCAGGTTTTCATAAAGCATTTGCAGCATGCCGCGCCCCTTACAGCCCGCCCTTGCGGAAAAGGGCGTAAAAGATGTACATCGTGCATGCGACCACCATGCCGACCGCGATATTCAGTGGCATGATCAGCCCGCTGGAAAGAATCGCGCCGGGGACACCCAGGGGGATTCCCGATTCCAGGCGGTTTGCGCCGCAATAGAACGAGTAGGTCTTGGCAAGCCCATAGAACAGCAATGAGCAGAAACTCACCCACTTGAAGGTCTCGTAGCGGAAGAACCGTCCGGACTTTTCAAACCCAAAGGCGTTTAGGTACAGAATCAGTCCGGCGGAGATGATGGCCCCACCCGAGAATCCGCCCCCGGGAGACAGGTGGCCGTTCAAAATGACATAGACGCCGAACAGCAGCACGACCGGGGTCAGAAGCTTGGCGCTTGCCTGGAGGATGCGGTCATTCTTTGGCTCATGGTGCCGGTCGTCCGCGTCCTCGGCAATCTGCTCCATGACCGGCATCCCCTGGCTGTCCTTGTCGATTCGCAGCAGAATCAGTACAGCGCAGGCGGCGATGAACAAAACGGTGCTTTCCCCCAGGGTGTCGAAGGCGCGGTAGTCCAGAATCATGCCGGCGACGATATTGACGGCGCCTGTTTCCTGTAGCCCCCGTTCGATGTATCGCCGGGTGACGATATTGCTGCCGGGCGTGTCAGCCGCGCCAAAGCGCGGCATGTTGGCCACCGTTTCCAGCAGGAAGAAAATCATCAGCGCGCCAAGCGTGAGCGCCAGCGCAACATATAGCCGGGTAATGACCTTCCGTCCCCTCGTATGCGCCCACTTGGTAAAGTCGTAGTGAGCCATCCGGTCCAGCGCGATTTCCCGCTCATGCTTGCGGCTGTCGGTCAGTTCCCGCTGCTGCTCGAGCAGTTGCTTCAGGTTTTCCTTTTCTGCTGCTTCCTGCTTCAATGAATCGGCAATCCGGTCATCCAGCCCCGAAAAGCCGTCCCTCATCCAACAGAGGAAACGGGCTTGTGGCATTGATTGCCAGTTATTTCTGCGTTTTGTCACGTTCCCGTCCCCCTTCCGTCTTGATTTCATGGATTTTCTTCATGGTAACGAAGAACAGTACGCTTGTGATTCCGGCTCCGACCGCAGCCTCGGTGATGGCCAGGTCCGGGCTTTCCAGCAGCATCCAGATGACCGCCATGATCAGGCTGTATGCCATGTAGACAATCAGAGAGGTCAGGAGGTTGCGGGTCATGCTGACCGCCAGGGCGCAGACAATCAGCATGGCCAACAGGGCGATGTGCACGAAACTCATTCGTCATCCCCCCTTTCCCGGGCCTCGGGCGGCGGAAGCTGGTGCCAGATCGGGTTGATGGTTACCTCAAGCCGCGCGATGAGGTGGCTGCCCACGGGGCTTGCCAGCCACAGGAAGCAGATAATCAGCAACAGTTTCAGCGCCATCCAGATATCCAGCGCGCTGACCGTCAAGGACAGCAGGCACAGCATCAGGCCCAAGGTGTCGCCTATTGCTGCCGCGTGCATCCGGTTGAGCACATAGTTGAACTTGTATATGCCCGCTACGGCGGTGAACAGCACGACGATTCCGCTGAGCATAAGGGCGCAGGAAACAATAAACCGAACCCACTCAAGCATGGCGCTCTCCCTGCTCCCGCTCTTTTGCCTGCCGCTCCAGATAAACCCCCATGTATACCTTGCAAAGAACCACCACCGCCAGGAAACTGATCATCGCATACAGCATGGCGACGTCGGTCAGGTATCCCTCCCCGATCATCAACGCAACCACCCCGATCATGATGATGATTTGCGTTCCGATCATGTTGATGGCGACGATACGGTCGGCGATGGAAGGACCCTTGACCGCGCGGATAAAGCAGGCGACCAGCATGATTGCAAGTACGCACAGGCTTGCCACGCAGAATGTCTCGTATGCGCTGGAAATGCTCATGCCCCGGCTCCGTCTTCGGGATTGCTTTCCAGACTCAGCAACTCCTGTTCAAATACGCCGCCGGCCAGCCCCTCCTCCATGCTTTCATCCAGGCAGTGCACCAGGAACTCGTCCCCCTGGATATGCACCGTAATCGTGCCGGGTGTCAGCGTAATGCTGTCCGCGAACACAACACGGGCTGCCGGGTTGCTCAGCTTCGTTTTGAAGGAAGCCAGCTTGGGCACCACGACATCTCGGTCGGTGAACACCAGCCGCATCACGGCGATATTCGCCTTGATGATTTCAACAATCAGCAGACGGACATACTTTAGATAACCCGGAACTTTTTTTAGGATATCCAGTTGCCTTTTAGCGGAGAACCCCGGAATGACGAAGCGGCGGACGAACCAGGAAATGGCGAGCGAAATCGCCATGCCAAAGACCAGCAGTTCCCACGTCAGCTTCGCGTTGAACACGAACCATAAAAAAAGCAGGAAGGCCGCAATCAATGTTTTCCCTTTCCGGTTGAACGTCAAGGCAGGGGAGGGGGCACGGTCAGGATTATAGCAGTGCACAAGCGATTGTCAACAAAAAGCGGAACTTGGTCCTGTCCCGGGAACAGCCGGGTGCTCGGCTCCGGGGTTCCGCTCGCTTAGCGCTGTTTATTCCGGGTTTCCTTCGGCAGTGCTTGTTTGGCCAGCAGCGCGGCGCCCACCAGCCCGCTGTTGGGATAGAGGGCGGGGGCCTTGATATAGTCTTCCATCTCCGGCAGCTGGCCCCGGTCGATGTATCCGTTGACCATCCTGAGCACCTGCTGGCGGATTTTGGGCAGCAGCTGCTCCTCGTGCATCACGCCGCCGCCCATAAGAATCATTTCGGGGGAAACGACCATCAACGCGTCGACGCACAGCTGGGCCAGGTAATAGGCCTCCAGGTCCCACCCCCGGTGGTCCGGCGCCAGGTCCTTGCCCGGCACGCCCCAGCGGGCCTGCATCGCAGGCCCGGAGGCGAACCCCTCCGCGCAGTTGGGGTGGTAAGGGCATACGCCGTTGAGCAGCGGGTCCTCCTCGTGCCGGCTGAGAAGCACGTGGCCCATCTCCGGGTGCATCAACCCATGCACCAGCCGGCCTTCGGTATACAGCCCGCCGCCGACGCCGGTGCCGATGGTGAAATACAGGCAGCTGCCCAGCCCGATCGCGGCGCCCATCTTGACCTCCGCCAGCGCCGCGGCGTTGACGTCGGTGTCAATCCCGCAGGGAAGCCCCAGCCCGCCCCGGAGCGTATCCAGCAGGGGAAAGCGCTGCCAGGCCAGCTTGGGCGTGTTGAGGATGGTGCCATAGTCCGGGGAGGAGGCGCGCAGGTTAATCGGACCGAAGGCTGCGATACCCAGCGCGTCGACCGGGTGCTCCTTGAAATAATCAATCATCGCCGGCAGGGTTTCCTCCGGCGTCTTGGTCGGGATGCTGGCCTGCTCCAGAAGATGGATGTCCGCGTCGAAGACGCCCATCACCATCTTGGTGCCGCCGGCTTCGATGGCACCGTACCGCACTTAGGACATCTCCGAATCCAGGATGTCGATCTGGTCCTTGAGCATGGACTGGAAGCGCAGCTTGAACTTCTGCGCGTCCGTTTCCAGCTGCGCGATTTCCTTCTTCAGCTGCTCCTTGCGCGCCTCGAGCTCTTCCAGCTCCGGGTCCGGCACGCTCTCTTCCGCTTCCTTAACAATGTCATCCGCCCGCCGGTTGGCTTCCGCCATCGCCTCGTCACAGGCTTTCTGGGTCTTTTCCAGCAGCAGCTTCGCCGTCTTCAGGTCGCTGGGCCATTCCTGGACCGCGGGGGCGGCGATGGGCGCGAGCGGGGGCGGGGCGCTGGCGGCGGGCATGAAGGGGACGGACGCCTGCTGCTGCTTGAGCTGGTCGCGCAGCTGCTGGATGGTGGCGTTCAGGCTCTCGATTTCATCACAGATGGCGTCCAGGAACTCGTCCACTTCCAGCTGGTCGTATCCGCGTACCTTGGTCTTGAATTCCTTTTCCTCAATCATCGTGACGGTGATGGCCATGTTGCTTCTCCCTTCAATCGCAAAAATCCCGCGCCTCACTGCGCGTAGCGTTCATCCTGATATCCCGCGTACCCTGCCTGCGGCTCATACGCCGGCGGCGCGTAGGGGTTTTGTGCGCCGTACGCTGGCTGCGGAGGGTAGGCGTTTTGCTGTGGGTATGCGGGCTGGGCCGCCTGGTAGGGCGCGCCGGCAGGCTGCGTATAAATGGGCTGCCCCTGCGCCGGAATCTGGCCGGGGTTCTGCTGCGGCGCCGGGCGCGCCTGCGGCGCGTTGGCGCTGGCGGTCACCGGGTCTGTGTACACCATCATCCCGTTGGGCGCCAGAATATAGAAGCCGACCCTGAGGGACAGGCGCGTCATCGTGCCGCCCAGGGCAAAGCAGGCCCCGTTGAGCATATCCACGTAGCGGCGGACCTCGGTTTTGTCCACCAGCTGGTCCATCACCACCAGGGTGCACTGGCCTTTTCGCAGGCAGGTCATCGCCTGCCTGCAGCCGGTCATGTTGGTGACGTTGATTACGTAGGCGTCCATCGGCCGGGCTTCCGGCTCCGGCTGCGGAGCGCCGGGAAACTGCACCAGGTTGTCTGCCGGTTGCTGTGCCTGCTGGTGCTGTGCTGCGCGGCGGTTGCGTCCGCCGGCGTCTGCCTGGAACTGCTGCAACTGCATCTGCTGGGGGGAAACCCCTTGCGCCTGCGCAGGCTCGGGCATTTGCTGCGCGTAACCCTGGGGCGCTTGCCAGGCCTGGCGCACGGGCGAGAAAGGCTGTGTCGGTTCCCCGGCGTAGCTTTGCGGGGGCGCCGGTTGCCGGTATGCCTCCTGCGGGTCGGCCTGCTGGTAGGTGGGCTGGTATCCGGCAAACGCGGGCTGCTGCTGGTAAGGCGCGCCTTGGTAGTATACCTGCTGTGCCCCCGGCGGCGCGTAAGGGTTCTGGGGGGGGTAATCGGGGTACGCGCCCTGTGCGGGCGTGCGGTCGTCCGGCTCCGGGAACCGGCTGTCGCCCTGCCCGGCCGCGCCGTAGAAAAAGCTGTTGTCGCGGCTGAAAACCGACTTGACCTTATCCGTCGCCTTGCCAAAAAAGTCGCGTAAATCCATTCCGTCCCTCCCTGGGCGCCCCGTCCGGATTTTCCCCATGAATCCCGGATATTATAGCCAAACCGGCGAGCGGGCGCAAGTTTGCGCCGCCCGGCTCAGAAAATCCGGACGACCAGCCCCTCGTACAAGTGCCCTGGGTTGACCGGCACCACGTGAGCTTGGGTGGCGTCCTGGCTGACGATGGTCACCGGCACCAGGTAAGGACCTTCCTGGTATTGCACGACCACGCCGATTTCCCCGCCCTGGTTGATGACCGCGGACGCGGGCACGGCATAGGTGATTACGGATTTGGACAGCTGCACGCGGGCGGCGCGAACGTAGAGGATGGGCTCGATTGCCGAATCCGCCTTCAGCCGCACCAGCATCTCTCCGCCGGAGCGGGTCACCGATTCTACGGTCACGCTGACGGTTGTGCTGTCGAAGCTTTCGATCAGCATCCTGTATTGCTCCCCGACGACGGGGTTCCACCCCAGGTCGTCCGCCAGCATCAGCGCGCCCCAGTCGTACTGGCGCACCAGCCGGTAAATGTCCATCGCGTTTTTCGGACGCTGCGCGATTTCCGGCACTTTGCCTTCCAGCATCGATCGCACCGCCTGCGGGCTGTATTCCTGGTAGGTGGCGGAATTGAGGGCTCCCTCGAAGCCGTCCGTATAAAAGCTGACGATGCCGTTGTCCGTCGCGGCGAATTGCTTCGTCCAGGACTCGATGCGCTGCAGCTGGCTGTTCTCGTTGTCATACAGCCGCGTCAGTTTGGTATCCTCAATGTATTTCTGCTTCAGGTAGGCGTGCCGCGCGCTGATGGACTCCTTGAGCAGCAATTCCTGGTTGAGCAGGTTGCCCTTCGCGCCGCGCACCAGGGACTGGGTCTCTGCCGCCCGCTGCATGACGGCGGTGTCCAGCCGGGCCAGCTGGTTGTCCTGTGTGGTGGAGGCGGCTAGCAGCACCTTGTGATAGTCCTTGATTTGCGTGCGGTAGCTTTGCAGCCGCTCCAGCTCCCTGGCCGAGAAGCCGGTGGAGAACACTGTGCAGATCGGGTCGCCCCGGCTGACGGCGGAGCCTTCCTCCGCGGTATAGCGCACGTCGGACACGTTCTCCTGCTGGAAGACCGATTCGTTGCGCACGATCAGCGCCTGCCCGGAAAAGGTGGAGCCTTGCTCGGAGATGGTGACCACGGCCGTGCCCTGCTCCTTCTTCCCGAAGAACTGGCTGGCGGCAGTCGCTACCAGGACGATAATCAGCGCGGCCAGGGCAAGGTACAGATACGTCAGCGCGCTGCGCCTCCTGGGCGGCGCGCGGTAAATCATCCGGTCGTCCGGCGGCTCCAGGCTCGGGTCGGGGGGCGGCGGCTCCGGCATCCCGCGCACGCCGCCCGCGTAGGGAGGCGGGGCGTTGGAGGGGGGGGCGGCCGGTCCCGGGTTTCGCTGCGGGTAGGCAGGGGTAAAGAAGCCGTCCGGGTCGGGCGGCAACCCCGCGGGGTCTGCGGACGGCGAAACCCCCGGCCAGGCCGGGGGCCGGCTGGCGCCTTGTTGCTGGCTTGAAGTCGGGTCCTGCCAGGGGGGCTGCTGCATCCGCGCCTTCCTTTCACAATCGCTGTCCAGAAAGAATACCGCCATCAGGCGGGAATGTAAAGCCGGCGCCTTTCCGGCGCCGGCCAGTACCGCCCTGTCGCGATTTATTCTTCGTACTCCTGCTCCGGCATCGACACGTCCAGGATGTCCCCGGTCTTCGCGTCCAGGATGACGAAGTACTCGTCGCCGGTCGGCCTCGCATCGAGGTCGGGCTGGAGAAACACAATCTGCCAGTTCCGGGACTGGTAGGTGCTGAAGAAAAACGCGGGTTTGAGGGCGGGAAGCCTGTCCTTCGCCCCGGGGTACGCCTGTTCGACCGCTTCCGTCGCGCGGCGCAGGGCTTCCTCCTGGGGAATGTCACCCTGCCCGGGCAAGCCCGAGTACTCCGGGTCCCAGGCCGCCTTTTGTTCCAGGGTCCAGAAGGCGTAAGGGCCGCGTTCCTTCTCCAGCCGGTCAAACTCCAGGTATTGCTGAAGCCATATGATTTCATCGGCGTAGAAGTCATGTTCCGTGAAATAGGCAGGGTCGCCGTCCGGCATCACCAGCGCGACCTGGTAAACGGGCTGCATTCCCTCGGGGAAGGAGGTGTCATAGATGTTCACCAGCCACCAGCGCCGCGTATCGTCGTCGTTTCGGAAATACTCCGCTTCCGTCCTGTAGGTTTCTGCTGGCTTTTCTTCCTCCTTGGACGTGAAAATCTCAAAGGCGCGCCGCTGTGCCGCTTCCTTATCCAGGTCCCCTTCCCGCGGCTTGTCGGCGATTCCGTACAGGTAGTAGCTCAGCGAGCGCATGCTCTCTTCCAGCGCGGCCTGCAGCTCTTCCGGGGTCAGCTCCCCCTGGCCTGCTTCCACCGATTCGTTGACGAGGGTTCTTTGGACTTCTCCCTTCCGGCTCAGCCAGACGACGCTGTTCTGGTATCCCGGCTTCGCCCACAGGTTGACCCGCCATTCCTTGGATTCTTCGTCTTCCGGCGGGTGGTAGAAGCTCAGGGAAACGTCCTCCCACGCTTCGCCGCCCATCCCGTGCCGGGACAGCATCGCCGCCTTGGCCAGCCGGACAGCTTCCTCCTGCGTCAGGTCACCCTCGCCCGGCATCACGTGCACCGTGTCGGTGAACAGGAAGCCGTGGCGCGCGGCCAGCGCGCTCGCCTCCGCCTTGACCTCCAGCGGCCAGATGTTGCTGTCCCCGTACGTTTCGTACAGCAGCGACAGCTCGTTCATGAACGCCTCGTACTTCTGCTGGTATCCCGGCTGGATTTCATCGAAACCCGCGGGCATGGCGCCGTCAATCCTGCTTCGGGCGGCGGCGTCCATTTCCAGTTCCCCCTGGCGGACAAACCCCAGGTGCCCCGCCGCGCTGACCTGCGCCCAGTCTTTCATCCACCCGATGATTGCGATGGGCGTGCCCGCGGGCAGGCTGGCGACGGCCGTCCCGGTCAGGCCGTTGTCTGCGAACAGCTCGACGGAGCTTCCCTTCGCGGGAACCGCGGAAGGCGCTTCCTCCGCCACGGGTTCCCCGGTGAAATCAAGCGCCGCCAGTGGCATCATGCCCTCCACGCCGGGGGAAGCCTCCGTCTTCCCGATGACTACCCGAGCCCACAGCTGCGCGGGGTCCGCGAACTCCGGCGGATAATCCCCCATGGTCTTTTCGACCGCCACCACCTTCACCGGCGTCCCGTTGAAAAAGAACGCTTGGGGCGTCCCGTAGTCGTCCGCGAAATTGGTCAGGTTGACTGCCAGGGAATGGGGGGAACGCACGACCGCGTCCATTGTGACGAAAACCCCCTGCGGCGCGGGGGTCAGCGCAGCCGGCGCCTCCGCCCCCGCTGTAATCAAGAACGCCGCCGCCAGGAGGAGCGTGATTCCGATTCTCATGATGCGTCGGGTATGGTCCATTCTCCAACCTCCTCATACCGATTGCCCTTTTGCTCCGGTTTCTTCGGTTCTTGCTATACAACGCATCTTGCCCCGTCGTTCTTGCTTCGCCCCTGCACCTTGCGGTCAGCGGGAGAATGCCTGCAATCCCTTCCGAAGCAAACACATCGCAAAACGGATTCATTCATAAATCAACATACAGGATTACAGCGGATGACAACGCAGGTATTGTGTTTAAGTAGGGGAATTCTCCGTTCCAAACCAGAAAGCAAACCAGGAAACGCAAAGATTATAGCTCCCGCAAGAAATACGCCAGATTCCCTAAAGCGCGGATGCTGTCGGTTCCGCAGCCATGACGGGTGATTCACCCCGGCCACATGATACCGACAGCATCTGTTTACCGATATAACATAGGACAATAGATGTCAAGTGCCGACGTTTCCCAACATGCGAACCTTTGTGTCAAAGCACAGTCTATACCTTCAGGCACCCAAGAAACCAATCCGTTGACAGAGACCAACGAAATGCTTATCATGTACGCGAACGCTGTTGGTAGGATACAGTCGGGGTGAATCACCTGTCTGAGCTGTAAGGCCAACAGCGTTTTCATATATTACTCAATGGGATTGATTTTTTCTCGGCGCGAGCTCATGAATTCCATCGATAGAGGTGAAGCCGTCTATTGATGACCCCAGGGAGATGTTGCACCGGCAAATGATTTGCGTGAAGGACAGGAACAGGGGAAAACAGCTGGGCTGCCCAGAGAGACGTTGACAACGGCCCAACACATGTGTGCCATAATCCCACCTGATAGTTTCTCATGGACAACCGAACGAAAGGCATGGCATCGCTTGCAGCCTTGCAATGAAGCCGTGTACTGTGGAGCAGAATATTGGGATAGGGTCATTGACTTTAATAGAACTGGAAAGGTCGCAAGTACGTACCGTTGTAGTATCTGCACCGATTTGAGATAGAGGTGGCGCTTACAAAGGCGACCATTACGTTGGTGCGATTGTTGTTCGAAGTGCAAAAAACCGATGTTTTATCTACAGGAAGTAACTGCACAAAAAAGAGCTGGCACCACTATCAAGACCCATCAACGCACCGTTTCCGGTACTCCAGTGTTGGGTGCCAACCCTTCGCTTATGAGTCTACTCAAGCGAGTCCAGGACGTCAAGTCGCAGATGACTGATGGATTTTAGAATGACATTAAGCTATCCGAGCGCGACCCGTCCAACGCCCTGCCCGACACCCGCTCCATCCTGGCCGGCGCGTTTGGCGAGGTGGCGAAGACGAGTGAGGAGAATCAGAAGGCGTCGCAGTACCGGGCGAGCATCGGTCAGGCTGCTCTATCATGACTTGACATTTATCAAAGACGCTGTCGGATCCGCAACTCAGACAGGCTTATCGCCCCGGCCACGTTCTACCGACAGCATCTATAATTGAGGATATAGCAATGGGAGACATGATGTCAAGCGCGAATTCTTAAGTCTGGAAGGTAGCATTTTCTACTGTGGAAATCCTCCGGCAAGCGTCGTTTGGCAGCGTATTGCTGGACGGATAAAAGCTTTCATGATACATTATGAGCATAATTGTGAAGTACATTCACGACGTGAACTCTAATTGGCAGGAAGAAGGATAATAGCATGGGATTGTTCGGAAAGAAACAACGGGATAGCTTTGGTGAGTGGTTATCTTCTGCAACCGACAAACAACTAGAAGATGCATATGAATCTAGAAGAAAACAATGGCTGAAGGATGGTCAGTGTGGAACTGGTGAGAAGACACCTGAAATGCAGAGAATCAATAGTGAGAAAAGTAGGCGATCAACAGAGAAATGGAAAAACGATCCGCGACGTAATAAAGACCCCAACTATCGCTGGACAGATGCAAATCGTTGGGATAAGGATTAACTTACCTACGGAGAGATCTATAAGACAACAATTCCATACATTTAATAGTTACATGCGTCCCGCCAACCTGCTAGGCGCTTTTCTTAACCAAAATCAAAAGGATGCGTTCTCATGCCCGTCATCGCAACTGGTCAAATTACCATCGTCGACTGACGGACGGCAAATCTCTATCCTGTTACATCACCAACAACCTGTCCAAGACCCAGATTCTTGACCCGAACCCCAGCGGGACGGACAACCACAACGGGGCGGGAACACCCAAGCTCCTCCTGACGCCCGTGGTGTTTGCCAACCAGACGGCGCTCGCTCTGACCGCCGCAGGTGTGACTATTACGTGAAAACGCAAGGAAGGTGCAGGCGCGGTAGCGGCGCTGACCACTAGTGAAGCCGTATCGAATGGCGTACTGACGGTTTCTATGAACACGCTAACGGGCGTGACCTGTGGTTTGCTTACTTACCTGTGCTATTGAAGCATCCTTTGAGACATTCGATGGCACGTCGGCGAGGGAACTGTTCACAGGTCCACTCAGTAAGACTTACATAGTGGTGTAAACCGAATGCATTCCGCTAGTGATGAATATCAAATAACCTAATGATATTAAGATATCACGGAAACACAAAGAACAAGCCTCACGAATTTCCATGAGGCTTAAATCTATCTTGACCTTGCTTTAGATCATAAAAGCTTCCACCCATTTGCGAATTTCGATTAGGCAGTTTTGGATCTGTTCCAAGATATCTTCCACAACGGGCATATCAATCATTTGCGAATCTACAAGTTCATGCTTTATAATACCGACTATATTGATATACTTCATCCTGGGTTAACGTGTTGTCGCTCGATATCACTCATTTTTATCAAATCGGAGGCCAAACGGAGGCCCAAACGCAAAAACAGCAGTTATGGGTAGGCAATAAAAAAGCCCGTAAACGTTGTGTTTACAGGCTTTTTGATGGTCGAGGTGACAGGATTTGAACCTGCGACCTTTTGGTCCCGAACCAAACGCGCTACCAAACTGCGCTACACCTCGTGGAGCCAATAAAGGGACTCGAACCCTTGACCTGCGGTTTACGAAACCGCTGCTCTACCAACTGAGCTATATTGGCAGGCCGTCAAACCGGCGAAAGGCATTGTAGCATGCCCCGCCGGAGGCGTCAAACACTTTCACGGCGGTTATCGCTTTTGCGTCCTTGGCCCTGGATGCGTTGACGGGAGCGGGGCAAAGGGATATACTTTCCCCCGACAAGTGAATCGGCGCGTGCATTTGCGAAAGCGCGGCGCCCGGGGGGCGCCGAGGGAAGACGGATGGAAATTCCGCGCTAACCCAGTAACCGTGAAGCCGACGGACGGACACTCAGCCACTGCGAAAGCGGGAAGGCGTCCGCGAGGATGAGGCGAAGCCGGGAGACCTGGATGCACGCATGGTTCCTGGGGTGGGATGCGCCGGCGAAATCAAGCCTGCGGGCAGTTCCTGCTTGGGAACTGCCCGTTTCCGTTCGCTTGATCAACTGGAGGAGGTAACCCCATGAAACGCCGTGCCCTGGTCCTGTTCCTCGCCCTGACAATGCTCCTGCCCCTGCTTGCCCTCGCCCAACCGGCGCCCTTCACCGATATGGCGGGCCGCAGCGTATCCCTCCCGCCCAAGGTCGGCCGCGTCGTGGCGCTGCAGGCGGCGGACTGCGAAATCCTCTACGCCATCGGCGCGCAGGACACGCTGGTCGGCCGGGGGGAATACTGCAACTACCCGGCGGAAGTGCTGGACATCCCGTCCGTACAATCCGGCTTTGAAACCAACCTGGAGCAAATTATCGCCCTGGAACCCGACGTCGTCGTCATGGCCAAGATGAGCCAGCGGGAAGAGGACGCCAAAAAGCTGGAGGAGGCGGGCATCGCCGTCGTGGTCAGCGACGCGCAGACCCTGGAAGGTGTCTACCAGGCTGTCACGATGCTGGGCGAACTGACCGGGCGGCAGGACAAAGCCCGTGAGGTCGTGGACGGCATGAAGGCGGGCTTTGCGGAGCTGGCGGAAAAAACGAAGGGCAAGCAGGGCGGCGTCGTGTATTTCGAGGCCTCCCCCCTGGAATACGGCCTG
>Ga0123335_1002327_pt1 | contig 28630 bp, 34 predicted proteins | sample BiotimSIPDNA_2_FD_89707 | JGI IMG/M metagenome (GOLD analysis project Ga0123335, IMG submission 89707) | Anaerobic biogas reactor microbial communites from Washington, USA - Biogas_R2 time_0 SIP DNA | ecosystem: Engineered > Bioreactor > Anaerobic > Unclassified | place: Washington, USA... | reverse complement strand
TTGGGTATGTGTAAAGCAATGGAATATAAAAGCATCATCAATGATGTACTTGGCCCTGTAACAACAGGGCCTTCCAGTTCACATACGGCTGCACCGGCCCGCATCGGCAAGGCGGTGTCCTCGCTGTGGGGGCGGGATGTCCTTTCTGCAACGGTTACCTTTGACCAGCAAGGCTCCTATCCCGGAACCCATGTGGGGCAGGGCTCGGATATGGGGTTTACCGGCGGCCTGATGGGCTATTTGCCGGATGATCCCAGGCTAAAAGACAGCCAAGCCATCGCCGTATCGCAAGGGCGCTCCATTCGCTTTGAGTGCGCCAACCTAGGGGCGCATCATCCCAATGAAGCCCGACTGGATGTATTGGACGAACATGGCAATGTGACCATGTCGGTACTTTCCTTCTCCACAGGAGGCGGCTCCTTTCTGCTTGTCGAAATGGATGGCTTTCCCATCCGTTTTGACGGGCAGAGGCCAATGCTGTACTGTGCCTGCCATCTAAGCGTGCGCAAGGAAGCGGATAGACTGCTGAAGGCAGCAAACGCCCACTTTGTCATCCGCGAACCCAAGCCGGACTCTGTAACAGGCCATGCACTCGAAAGCAAGAAAGCCGTGCTGTATGAAATCGACGCGTTGTCCACGGACGCCGCCGGTCTGGGTGCACAACTTTTGCGGACAGACGGTATTTTGTTCGTTCGGTACGCAGCAACTGGCGCACCTCTCCCCATGCGTCGGGAGAAAGCACCTCCCTTTCGCAACGTTGCCCAAGCCCTTGGCTATGGCAGGCAAAGGGAAAGCAATATGGCAAATTTAGCCATGGAATACGAATTGGCTGTCAGTTTGGCTAGTGAAGCAGAAATCCGCTCTGCACTGGCCCATACACTGAAGGCGATGCGTAAGTCCCTTGTTGCACCGGATGTCTCCAAAGGCGAAAGCAGAGGAGTCATGCAGCCAAGCGCACGCCGCATGGCACAGGCGTCTGACAAGATACCCACCATTGATATCGGGTTGCTTTCGATATGTATGCCCGCTGCGATTGCCGTGGTGGAAAATAGCTGCGCGCATAACGTTATTGCCGCTGCGCCCACAGCAGGCGCAAGCGGTGTTGTACCGGCTACCGTGGTGGCTCTGGGTGATGCATTGTCCATGGATGACGAGAAAATCATGGAAGGCCTTTTAGCCGCCGGTCTGGTGGGAAGTTTCATCGCAAACAGCGCGACCTTTGGGGCAGAGGAAGCCGGCTGTCAGGCGGAAATTGGGGCTGCTGCCTGTATGGCTGCCGCCGGTGTTGTTGAACTGATGGGTGGCAGTGTTGAACATGGCTTCAGGGCGTCAACCATTGCTATGCAAAGCTTTCTGGGTCTGATCTGCGACCCTGTGGGCGGGATCACCGAAATACCGTGTATCACTCGCAATGCGACGGCAAGCGCTGTAGCAGTTATGGCAGCCAATATGGCCTTGTGCGGTTTTGACCCGATGATCCCTCTGGATGAGACCATAGAGACGATGCTTCGTGTGGGAAGGCAGCTTCCCGAAGAACTACGATGCACCTGCAAAGGCGGATTGTGTATAACCCCCACAGGTGCTTCCCTTGGGGAAATCATTCACGCAAAGAATGGCTGAGTCGAATCATTCTCTTATTCATCCAGGCAAACAGTACGTTTATACGTTTGGACATTGATTGCTGGAGGTGTTTTCATGAATTGTAAGGATATTACCGATATGTTGAAGAGCGAGATGGTGCCGGCGCTGGGATGTACTGGCCCCACCGCTTATGCCCTTGCCGCCGCGCGCTGCAGGCCACACCTGACTGCCAAACCAACTCATATGAAGGTCTATGTCAGCCCGGCTTATCTGAAAATTGGTTTTGGCGTAGCCACCCCCGGCACCAGCGATCCGGGAATCGCCCTTGCCGCCGCAATCGGCCTCATGGGAGGCGACTGGACGCTGGGTATGTCCGTTTTAAAACCATGTACCCCTGATATTATCACCGATGCAATGGCCTTTGTAGAGCGAGGTAGCGTGGAAATACAGGCGGATTGGGAGCAAACCGGCGTTTATGTGAGGGCTGAGGTGACCACTCTCAATGAAACAGTAGTCGCTGTTGTGTCCGGCAAACATGACGGTATTATCAGCGTTTTGGTAAACGGTGAGGAACTGTTTCATGCAAATATGCCCAGCGAGGCCATTAAACCCAATGAGAACGTGCTGACCCCTGACGTGATTTTTGACTATGTAGACAACATGGATACGGATGAGCTTCGCTTCCTACTGGATGGCTACCAGATGAATCTAGCCCTGGCGGAGGATGGAATAAGAAATAAGCTGGGTCTGGAAAGCGGCCGTGTGTACCTTCGCCATTGTTTTACGGAGAACAACGTTCCCGCCGATCTTTATGAAAACCCACTGCATTATCTCCCAGACGATTTGGCACAACGCATCAAGATTCTGGTTTCAGCGGCATCCGATGCCCGCATGGGCGGCAGCACCTACCCAGCCATGGCCGCAATGGGCGATGGAAACCAGGGTATCACTGCCATGCTTCCGGTGGGACTGGCTGCAGAACATGCCAATGTGGATGATGAAAAGACCATACGTGCACTGACACTTGCTTGTCTGATGACGTTTTATGTGAAGATCCATATCGGGCGGGCCTCCGCTTTTTGCCTTTGCGCCATTGCCGCCTCGGCAGGCGCTGCTGCTGGGATCGCCTACGTTAATGGGTTAGACAGGAAGGGTATCCGTGCCGCCGTCAAAAACGTCATCTCGCCTCTGGCGGGTATGCTATGCGATGGAGCTAAAAATGGCTGTGCACTAAAAATGGCCATTGCCAGCTCCACCGCACTGACAGCCGTCGAATTAGCGGAGGTTGGTGTTGAAATGGGCTACTTCGACGGCGTTACCGACGATACCCTTGAACAGACCGTGGCGTGCATAACGGAAATAGCAACCAAGAGTCAGTCTCTGCTGGATGGTGCCATGGTCCAGAGTATTCTTGACAAAGAGGCACGCAAACGTTCGGAGAGACTACCTTGAAGTAGCTGAAGAGCCCCGTTACCCCAACGGCATACGATCGGTAATAACCGGCCGGATTACCCCGTTCCAGGCCGCGGACAGGCCTGCCGCACCAGCGGAAAGGGCCAGGCCCACCCAAAAGGTTTTCCCCAGATTTCCGCCGAAGAAGTCCACCCCGTTCAGGGCGGCCATCCCATAGCTGATGGCGGTTTGCAAAAAGGTCTTGCCGGCCCTGGTCAACACGTCCGCCCAATCTACCGTGATTTCCATGGAAATCCCCCTTTTCTATTGCGCGCTCATTCGTTTGATGTCGTTCTCCAGCTCGCTCAATCGGTGGCCGGCCACGCAGATCTTCTCCTCCAGCACTGCGGTGCGGCTGACCACGCCGTTGTGCCGTTCCACAGTTTTCTCCAGCCTCTCCACCCGGTAGGCGATCAGCCGGTACCCGCCGAAGTTAGCCAGCAACGTGGCGGCAAAGGAAATCAGCGCCACAATCACGGCCTCGCTCATCTGGCCTCACCTGCTTCATGGGTTTCCATCCGCAGGAACTCCCGCATCATGTAGCCGCGCTTGCCCAGGGCAAGGATGGTGCACCACTGGCTGCCTGTTTCCAGCACCTGTACCTCCGTTCCCACCGGAATTTTGGCAAGGGTCTGGCTGTGCTTTCCCGGCAGCTGACGAAGCCTCACCGGTTCCCCATTGGCTGCCATCACCCAAGCCGTCGCCCTTCCCGTCTCCTGTTCCTCCATGGGCAAACCGCCCCCCTCCTTCCCATAGTCGATTCTTGCAAGCCTCCCGGCCCAGGACCACTTCCCCAGCTTCAGATCCACCCTGATCCCGCCTCCGTCCGCTCCCGCCGTGCAATGCCAGATTTTCAGGGGCGACACCGCCATTACCACGCCCACATGGTAGAAGTCCAGCAAATCGCCGCCGCAATACTTGTGGGGCAGGTCATACCCGGCATCCCCCGGCCTTCGAACCTTATAGACCACCTCGCCCACAGACAGATCCACGGAATTGCCAATGGGCCCAAGTCCGCCAGGGGCCGCCGCCATCTCGTACCTGGCCGCATAGTTGCTGCCATGGGTCCCCGGCCAGGTTCCCCCCGCCCGGCGAATCGCGCCGATAATCAGTCCAATGCAGTCGCAGGTGCCGTCAACGCCGGAGCCGCCCAGCCTGTATGTAGGCTGAGCGGCTCTGATTTTCCAGATCTCCAGTATAAATTGCTCTAGTGGGATCACCCATCATTCCTCCTTACATCAGCCTGAGCGCCGCGCCCATGAATGTTCCTGTCCCGTTGAATGTGACCGTCAGGCCACTGATGCTGACACTCATGCTGCTGTTATGAACCGTATAAACAGCCGCAGTCCCACCATTAGCGGTGCTGGTTGTAACAACAAAAATACCCAGGCGGGATGTCCCGTTGGAGCAGACCACAAAATGCACGGAGAACAGCTCAACCGTCAGGGGGAAGGAGGTTACCCAACCGTTGTCGGTGCTGATCTCCTTGGTGTCAGCCGCTTTCATGGCCGCGAGATCCTCAATCAGGGCCACCCTGGCCTTGTCCGCGTCGGTATAGTCGTTGGCCGACAGGCCCTTTCCTGCCACAGCGTCCACCTTGCCCTCCAGGGCCTCATCCAGCTGTTCCAAAGCCTGATGGGCCTGCTCCAGTGCTTCATGGGTCTGCTCCAGCGCCTGGGCCAGCTGCGCCCCCTCTTCCGCCGTCATTACATCACAAGGCACCAGCCCAGCCTCTTCCTTTACATAGAGCCGCTTTGCCATGCTCCCGCCCCCTCAGTACGCTTCCCCGGTGATCTCCAGGTACTGCTCCGGGGTAATCACGCCTTTGCGCACGGCCAGCCTCACCATGGCCTTGTTCCAAAGGCCCCGGTCGTAATTCCGCTTGATGGTCTCAAAATTCATGGCTTACACCTCCTCTTCATCCGGCAGATAGACAAGCGCCTGAAACTCCAGCTCGGCGGCAATCCGCTCCTGGGCGCTGGGGGTATTAGCGGCTTCCTGCGCAGCAGCCAGCTGGGCGGCGGCCTGGGCATCCTCAAATGCCTCAATGTCCGCCAGCACCTCCTGGGGATTCCTGGACAGATCCAGCTCCGCTCCGGTCTGCCGGTACCGGGCCGCCATGTCCTGAAGGTTGTCAATCAGCGCGCCGTTGATGGCGCCTCCTGCCAGCACCACATGGACGCCCTCAAGGGCTGTCCATGGATGCAGGGTCATCCACTCCTGGGGCGTGTACACACCCTTCCCGCCGTGGGTGTAGACATTGGATTGCTTGTCCCAGATCTGGTACCTGCTCATGTTGATCCTCCTTTAGGCTGTTGCAAAGTGTTCCAGGTTCAGGTTGTAGGCGTCCACAGCAGCGCTGTATGCTTCCTCTTCCGTTAGGCCGCCGCCCAGCAGCATGTATTTTCCGTGAGCCGCGCCGGCGTAGGCATTCCGTGGCAGGAACATGCCGGGCACCCTATGGCGGGTCAGCGTCCCGTCGAAGGCGTCCACGGTTCCATCCCCCGCTATCCCGCCAAACAGTGCATATCCGCCCGCGCTCACTGCCTGCGCCGGATTTCTGGCGGTGGACAGCCCGGCGGCCAGCACCGTATGGGTCAGAGCGGAATCATAGGCCTCCACGCTATCGGCATGCGGCGCATCCACGCCCCCTGCAAACAGCGCACAGTTACCGACTCTGGCCGCTGCCGCCTTATGTCTGGGCGCGGTGAGCGCCGCAGGGGCTAAGCGGGTAAAGGCGGCGGTGTAGGCATCCACATTGGCCGCCGGAGAAAGCTCCCCACCGGCAGATTTCAGCCCGCCTGCAAAAATCATGTGAGTCCCGTTGGAGGCTGCTCCAGGCTGCATTCGCGCCAACGCCAATGCAGAGGGTGTGGACCGCACCAGGGCGTCGCTGTAGCCGTCCACCACCGCGGAAAGGCTTTCCGTCCGCCCGCCGGCAAAAACCAGCTGTGCCCCGTTGGAACATGCGGCCAGGCCGTACCGTGCGGCGCTCAACGCTGTAGGAATGGACCGGGTCAGGGCGGCGTTATAGGCATTCACGGCGGCGGACAATGTCAAAACCTGTATCCGGTTCCCGCCCAGGATTGTGTGCCCCCAAACACGCCCGCCGCCAAACACCTTGAAAGCCGCTGAGCCCGCGCACGCATGGTCAGCCAGTTTTTCGGAAAGTGCCGTGATAACGGTCCGCAGCAGCGCGGTGTCATAACAATCCACCGTGTCCACGGAGGCTTCCCGCGCCACCGGAAACCCGGTATCCACCAGCCCGCCCGCAATCAGGATATGGTTGGCGTCGCCGGCGCCCAGGGCCCCATGCCTGGCCACGGACAGGGGCGTGATGGCCAGGCTGGATGCCATCAGCAGTGAGGCTTTTCGGCTCGCCCGCATAGTATCGCCCCCTTTACATGCTCAGGCCGCCCTGAAGCAGCCAGGTATTGGTGTCCACCTTCTTCAGGCAGATGCCCGCATACCGCCCAATGGTCTTCAGGCTGGCGTTCAGGCTCAGAATGGTTATGCCGGCAGCCGCTGCCACCGTCACCGGATCCGTGCCATATTGAGTGATCTCCATTTCCGTCCCCACAGGGAACGCCACGGTTCCATGAGCCGGCACGGTGAGGGTATGGCCGCCGCTTACCAGCTGCAAAGTGCCGGCGTCCGTCAGGGCCAGGGTCTTGCTGGCGCTCACGGTCACGATGCGGCTGCTGGCCTGGGCGGGAGCTACCTTGCTGTTTTCATCCAGATCAGCTTTCCCGGCGTCCAGTGCATCTGCCGCCGCCTTTACCGCCGCCAGGGATACGCCGCCGGTGGTCTTGAAGTCCTTCGCGCCCTCCACTTCATAGTCATTGCAATCCACCTTTTTGGTGGTCATTTCCCCATCAACCGTCACCGTGGGGGTCAGGGCCGCGTTCAGCTTATCCAGGCTGGCCTTGTCCGCCGCGCTCATCATGCCAGGCACAGAAGGCGTAGCGTTTGGCTTGGCCATGCGGTCCCAGATCCTGCTGAGAGTTACCCCTTCCGGCAGGGCCGCGCCGCACACCGCTTCATTGGCTCGTTCATCCGTCACATCCGTGGGCAGCAGCTCGGAGGCCGACGCCCGCACCCGTACCTGGGCCAGACTGATCTCATACACATTGGCTGTCCGGGTGAGGGCCGGAGCCGCAGGCGTGGAGGATGCCACGCCTTCCTTCTTGATCATGGCAATGGTCCGGGCCGTCAGGTCCAGCTGTACCACAATCCGGTCAATCCGGTCCGCGCCCACCGTGGAAGCATGGGTAAAGGCCATCACGCCGCTGCCGTCGTCTCGCAGCTCGTAGTGGTAGCCCCGCAGCAGGGCGGACCCGTAACCCACCAGTGTCCGCAGAGTCGAGCCCTCGGCAGTTACCTTCAGGTTGGTGCTGTCCAGGGCAGACACACCGCTGACGGTCAGGGCGCGCAAGGCGGCGGACAGCGCGTCCGCGTCATACACCCGCGCATCTTCCGTGGCAGAGTTGAAAAATCCGTATCGTTCCAAGGCCATGTGTGTGTACCTCCTTGTTGGGTTGTGTGTCGGGCTGCGCCCCGCGCCTCACCTGGCGGCACTCCCCGTCCTGGACAGCACCGCGCTGGATGTAATGGGAGCATCCCCGAAGGCGGCCCGCAAGCTGCGCTTCCCGTTCTCGTGGATCTCCGTCAGTTCCGCCACCCGCACCGTCTGGCTGTTGCCGTAGCTGTCCCGCACCACCACCAGGTCGCCCACATCGTAATCCCGGCCATACCGGCACGCGCCGCTGTCAATCAGCTCGGCGGTGAGGGTGTTCTTGGGCGCGGCCGCATCCAGCCGGTTCCGGCCGTACAGGCGCAGCAGCTCCGCATCGTCAATGCTCCCGGCCTCCGCCCACAGCTCCCGGCGGTCCAGGCCTTCCTCCGTGCCGCCCACGGAGAGGATAAACCGGTTCTCGTCTTCACCGGATCCTCCTACATAGCAGGTGGTGGCGCTGCCGGTGTAGGTCCTCTTCAGCGTTACCTGGTCGGCGTTTCCGTTCTTTTCGTCCATCAGGCACAGAGCGGTGCCGGTAGTCCGGTTCACACCTTCCCAGGCCCCGAACACCAGCCTCTGCTCCGTCAGATCCGGCCGGATATCCCAGCCAAGGCCCGTGGCCTCTCCAATGGATTCCAGCATGCTTTCCAGCTTGGTAAACCGGGCCTGCCAGGGAAGGTTCAGGCCCCGGTGTTCATTGGCCGCAGCAAACAGGCCGGGAATGGCCCGGGCAGGATCCTCCGGGGAGATCAGGTTGTTGATGGCATAGTGCAGGAGGGCGCTTTCCGCGTCCCCGGTGAAGCGGTCCCATCCGAAGTTCTGGTATTGGCTTCTCAGCTTCGCCTCCTGAAGATCGCTCACCACGCCTCCCAGGCCCAGGGACGTTCCCCAGTCATACACCGCGCCCAGCTCCGTCATGTCCAGAAACAGCATGCCGTGAGTGGGATCCGCGGGCTTTGTGAATCCCTGATACAAACTGCCCAGGGTGATCGCTTCCCGGATGGCTGCGGGATCGGTCACTTCCTCCCAGACTTCCATAGCCCCGTTGTACTGCCACAGCCGGGCAGGCAGGGTGAGAGGCGGAACGCATACCCGTCGCTTGGCCAGTCCCTTGAGCATGCAGCCCTTGGCCTGGAGCTTGGTCCGTGTCAGGGTGATGTCCTCGATGAGGAAGGCTTTGTGAGGCTCCCCGCTGGGAAACACAATGGCATCCGGCATCAGGGCCAGGGCGTTTGGCAGCCTGGGATCCAGTGTCAGGTCAAAGGAACCTGTGCCGCAGTAGCTGCGGGTCATGGACAGGCTCTGGTACCGGGCGATCTCTCCCAGCTTCTCAAAATGCAGATTCATAACCTGTAAAGTCAACATATATCTCCTCCCGCACCTTCCCTTCGGCGCGGCAGCGCCGCTACACCCCTTCAAAAGCGGCCTGCCACCGCACCCTGATGATGCTCTGCGCTCCTGCTCCGCCAGCCTCATACACCAGGGTATTCAGCCCCGGCCGCAGCACAAAGTCCGCCATGGGCGTGTCCAGGCTCAGACGGCCGAAAGCCCCGGTCACCACTCCATTGGAATCTGTCAGAGTGGCTTCCAGCCGGGCGGGGTCTGTGTTCACATACAGTGTGTAGCCATCCGGTACCGCGCTGCTCAGGGCCAGGCTCTTACCGGTGCAACGGTTTACCAGCCGGGGGATCTCTCCCTTGCACGCTATCCAGATCTGCACAGGAGCGTCCACATGGCCGGAGTTGAGCGCCTCTTTGGAGTAGTCCCTGGTGCCAAAGGATATGGGGAAGCTAAAGGGCAGCGTGAATCCGCCGCCCCCGTAGCTGAACTCCACTTCCTCTTCAGCCATGGCGTACCAGTACGGGCTTTCGCAGTGGAAGGTAACCTTCAGCCCAGGCTGGATGTCCTGAATCCGCTTGGCGGGCTCCAGGCCACCCTCGGGTACGGCGTAGGTAACCCAGCGTCCAAAGTCGTTCTCATAGATGATCCGGGCCCGCTCGCTGCCCTTCATGGCCCGGTCCGGGGAGAGGATGCCCAGCAGGGATTGACGCTTGGCGTATAGGTCGGCCCGGCTTATGGCATACAACGCAAAGGTCGCCGTAACCGCCCGGCTGGCTCTCCTGAAGCCTGCAGCCGTATCCCCCTGCTGGTAGGCTCCTCGCAGGGTTTCATAGTCAATGTCCGCCATGCCCAGGCCCGTGATCTTCTCCAGCACAAAGGGAGCCACGGACAGCACCATCTGTTCATTGTGCAGGTTGATGTAGGTGAGTTTTTGCATAATTATCGGCCCGCCCCCCTTCGGGTCGCGGGCTTCGGCCCTGCGGTACCGCTTCGCGGTGTCCTCGTGCCTCGGTTCACTCTGTTCACCCTCCTCCGCCCCCCTTACTGCCCGGCCAGGATGGCTTCCGCCAAGGCCTCATTGGCCTGCCGCAGCCTCCGGGCGATTTCGCTGGGAGTCTCCACAGGCTGGTTGATGTTCAGTGTCTGGTTCACCACGGCTGTTCCTCCGGAGCCTCCGGAAGCTGTGCTGCCGCTACGCTCAGACCGGTACCCGGCAGCGAAAGCTTCCGCTGCCGCTACCGCCTGAGCCGCGGCTTGTTCCTGAATGGCGTACAGGCTGTTATTGAGCTGCCTGAACCAGTCCACCACAGCTCCAACCTTGCTTTGGAAGCCTTCCACCAGCTTCTCGCCCAGGGTCTTGCCCAGGGCGTCATAGTCCGGAGCGAACTCACCGATCAGGCTGATGATCTCCTGCTGGGTGCCGGTCATGATCAGCTTCTCGGCCTCGGCACGAAGGGCCGCGCTCTTCATCCGCTCTTCATAGGCCTTCTCGATGGCTTTCTGCTCCTCATCCAAGGCAGAAAGTCCCTGGCCGGCCTTATCCTGGATGGCTGTGATCTCCTCCCGCAGCGCCGCCTTCCGGTCCTCCAGGGACAGCTTCCGCAGGCGGGTTTCCCGGGCCGCAATGGCCTGGTCCAGCTGCTGTTGGAGCTTCAGGCGGTTGTAGTCGTCCTGCTCAAACTCCACATCCTGGCAGAGCTTTGCAATCTTCCGCAACTCCTCCTGGTCCTTCTGCTCGCGGTCCTCGGTCTTGCCTAGCTCTTCCAGGGCGGCAATCTGGTCCTCAATGGCCTTCACGCTGCCATCCCGCCAATCCTCCCAGGCCTTGCGGCTGGTGTCCAGGCGCTGGATTTCTGCTTCCTGCATGGCCTCATACCGGGCAGTCAGAGCATCAATCACGCCCTGCCCCATCTTGTCCAGGTTAGCGGCGTCCCGCTCCAGCATCTCCTGGCGCAGGTCGTAGATCTTCTCCTCGTACTCGCGGATCTGCTCCGCATTAAACTTGTACCTCTTGCGGAGCTTTTCCAGCAGCTCCATCTCCTCTTCCAGGGAGATCCGGTTCATATGCCGCAGGTGCGCTATGCGCTCGTATTCCTTCCGGATGGGGTCTTCTCTGGAAACACTGGGCATGGCAGGGGCCGCGGAAGTGGATTTCCGGGAACCCCCGCCACCGCCCCCTCCCCCGCTGCGTCCGGAGCCGGTAAGCAGCCCCGCCGCCTTCATCTCCCCCAGCAGCTCCTGCAAGGCCTGCCTGGACAGGGCAATCTTGGCCAGCATGTCCGACGCGTCGGCAGTCAACACGCCCCTCACCTGGGCCGAGGCCTGCAGACCCCCAAACTCCCCCTCCAGGGCAAAAATCATACTGCCTATCGCCTGTACCTGGGCGATGAGGGACTGCCGGAATCTCTCCAGGCCCTTTTCCGCCAGAGTCAGGCTGCCCTCCGTTCCGTCAAAAGCCAGCCCCAGCTGTTCCAGTTCCCGGTTTACTTTGGCAATCTCGCCGGCGCTGCCCCGGAGCTTCTGGTCCATCCCCTGGTAGGCGTCCATGGCTTTTTGGGCTGCCTTCACCTGGGCCAGCAGCCCGCCGGCCTTTTGGATGTTCCCGTCCGCCTGCTGCCAGGCTTTGGCCAGGCGGTCCATGTCCCCTGCCGCCTCCTGGGCAAAGGCCCTCACCAACCGGCTCGCGTGTTCCACCGTGGCCTGAAGGCCCTCCGCCGTGGCCCGGATTTGAATGACCAGCTCGCCAATGTCCGCCACACGATCACCTGCCTTCTCTTGCTGTGTCCGCCTGTCCCATCACCTCGCCGCCTCCGCCCAGGAAGGTCATGCCGTCCACCTGTTCCTCCCCTTCCCCAGCCCCGTGGAGGGCTGCCCATGCTTCCAGCACCGGGGCAATTTCATCCACATAGTAGTCCTCCAGCAGTTCCCGCTTGCCGATACCCATGCCCAGGGCCCCGGCAATCAGCCGCTGCAGCCACCGCTGCCCCCCGCCAGCGCCCCTGCCCTGGCCCACAAATGGCGGGCGGCCCGCGTAAAATTTTCGATTTCGTTCACCTCCAGCCAGGCGGTAAGGATGTCCGTCAGACCGGCAAGTCCAATGTCGCCGTCTTCCAGCAGCCGGTTTTCCCCGATGCCTGTGAGGCCCGCCGCCAGGCGGATCACCTGCCCGGGCGCGATGGTGAGCGCACGGGCCAGCAGGTCCACCAGCATGTCGCCGGTGCAGGCTTTCAGTTGGGCAAAGATGCTCTCCACCTTCTGGCCGGGAAAAAGCCCTTCCATCAGCAGGGCGGGAAAGCCCTGCAGCTGCTCCATGGCCGCCAGAAAAGCCCCCAGGGGCATGCGCCTGATCTCATAACCCCGCACCATGCGGGCGGAAGGGAGGGAAAGGGAAACGCTGCTTTTTCGCAAAGGAATCATGATTTGCCTCCTATTAAAGGCGAGGCGCATGTTGCTGCGCCCCGCCTGTGTGCATCCGGCGCAGCCTACGCCCCCGGCCTGGTTTCCGCTGCGGTCAGAAAACTGTTGCAGGCGGCCAGGTTGGATTTGTCCTCCTTCAGCTGCATCACGGCCCAGGGAGCCAGGGCGGGCAGCATGGGCCGCTTGAACACGCCCGTGATGATAACCTCGCAGACGGTGGGGCTGTCCTTTCGGGTGGTGAAGTTATCAAACCGCACCCCCGTCAGCTCAAACACCCGGTAGTTGAAATAAAAGGGCAGGCCGTCCACCGTGTCCACCACAAAGCGCAGGGCAAACTCCCTGCTCTTGGGGGAAAACTCTCCCTCCAGGGTCTGGGTGGTTTCATCAAAAGCGCCCATGCCCAGGTCCTCCATTCTTTCCAGGGGCACCTCCGCCACGCGAATCTCCACCTCCTCCCCCGCGATGTCCCTCACCTGGGCGTAAAGGGTATCGTCATAATACAAATCCACCCCGGATTCCTTAGCCGTGCGGGTCATCTGCCCGGCAAAGGGCAGGGGCTCCCCCGCGGCAGTTCCATAGCCGGTAAGGGTGTTCTGGGTAACGGGAGCCAGGGCCAAACCCCGAAAGCCGGTGGCGGCTCTCTTTTTGGACATTGGATCTTCCACCTCCTAGTTTGTTATCCGATACCGGAAGGCCAGCTGCCGAACCCCCTGGCCCGGCTCCTCCCACACAAAAACCTGCTCGTAGCCCAGGGCCTCCAAGGCCTGCTCCACCTGCGGGCCCAGGCTTTCAAAGTCCGCTTCCCGCGAGGCAAAGAGCCGCACATAAAACTCCGTCTCCGTCAGATAGGGCGTATTGTCCCGGCGGTCTGTGGCCCGGCGGGAAGCCAGGTCCACGGTGACGCAGGGGATGGGCGCCTGTGCCCTGGGCCAGGACAGGGTGACCGCCTGAAGGCCCGCAATGGCCCTGAGGGCTGTCAGAATTCCCTTGCGCTGGATGGTAATGCTCATGGCAATTCCTCCCGGATGGAGGCGGCCACAGCCTGAAGGAGAGTGTCTCTGTGGGCCTGGCAGGCGGGAAACAGAAAGGGCCGGGCCGGCTGATGCTCTGTGCCCAGCTCCACGCATGCCGCGTGGTCGGCTGCGGCCCGCACACAGCCCATGGCTTCCTCCCCCTCCTGGGTAACGGGCTCCGCCTGAATGCTGCTTACCAGTTCCCCCGTGTCCACCGGGGCCAAGCTGCGCGCTTCCCGGGCCATGGCTTCCAGTCCGTCGGCCATTCCCCGGGCAGCCTTGGGCAGCAGGGAAGCGGCAATGCCCGCCAGAGCCTCCCGGCAATCCTGCGCCCCTTCCAAATGAAAATCAATCCTCATAGCGTGCCCTCCGTTCCCAGGGGGGAAGATAGCGGATGTGGGCCTGGCAGTGCCTGGGCCAGCAGGCCACATACACCACCCGCCAGTCCGGCGCATCCTGCGGCCCCACATCCACGCAAACGCCCATGCCCACCGCCAGATCCCCACCCGGCCAGGTGAGCAGCAGCCGGGTTTCCTGCAGGGGCTCGCCGTACATCCGGGCCGCCAGGGTGCCGGAGAGGGGCCGGATGACTGCCCCTATCATCCGGTATTCCTCCCGGTACCCCTCCCCATTTTCCCGGGGCTGCTTAACGGCCACCTGCCGCAGGTGACTTGTCATCCGGTTCATGGGCACCCCACCTTTGCAAGCCGGTATCCGTCCAGCAGCTGCCGCACAGGCTCCGGCAGAGCCTGGATGGTGCCGCTGATTCCGCCTTCGGAGTAACTGGTGGAACCCTCCAGGCCCAGCAGATTGTACCGCACCGCAGCCAGCTCCGGGAGGATTCTCTCCAGCACCCTGGGCAAAAAATCCCTGCCGGTATACGCCAAGGCGTAACCTTCCGCTTCAAGAAGCAGGTCTGTCAGCAGGTCGTCCCGGCTTTCGTCCGCCAGGCCTAAGCGGCGCTTGAGCCTTATCAGTTGCTCGGGCATCCTGTTTGGCCTCCTTTCCCAATTCCGCTTCCTTATAAAGCGGCGCTTCCACGGGCAGCGGCGCTTCCACGGGCAGCGGCGCCCCCGCGGGCAGCGGCAATCCCACAAATTTCATGGCGATCCTCCCTTACTTGTGGTGCAGGTAGATGCCGGCCAGCTTGTTCTCGTACACACCGTTCACGCCCACAATGCGGTAGCCGAACTTCCAGGCGTCAGCATCCTGGTTCAGTTCCGGGGTGATGACCTTTGGCGCGATGTGCTTGGGGAACTGGATCACAGCGGCCTTGTGGATGATCATGAAGTTGATGTCCTTGGCCTCCACGGCGATGACGTAATCATCAGCGGTGGGAGTGTAATCCGGATCCACCACGGGAGTCACGGCGGATGCCTTGATTTCGCCGGTACTGGGAGTGGCAGTATTGGCCACCACTTTCAAGGCTCCGGGGGTGGTCGCTTCCGCCTGCTGGTAATGCTTGGGCCACTTGATGTACCCGCCGTCGGTCTGGCCGGACGCACCAGTCTTCAGGGTGATGGCGGTGTAGAAGCGGGTCTGGGGCACCTGGGCGATGCTGGCAAAACGCGCCAGAACCTCACGGCTCTTGGTAGAGTCCGAATCCTGGATCAAGCCCAGCAGGGTGGGGGTGATGAACAGGTGACGGTCCTCCATGGGCACCTCGTCCTCGTCCATGGCATTGGTGCCGGCACGGAGCGCCGCAATAACCTCCGCCCCGGTGGAAAGGGTTGCCCCGGCAGCCACCTTGCCGATGCCATCCGTCCCGGCATATCGGGCCAGGCGGTAGGCGTCCAGCTCGGGCACCACCCTGGTGCGGATAAACTCCCCGGACAGCCGGCCAAAGGCAATGCCCGCGGTTTCGGCGTTGTCCATGTTGTCCACAGAGAACATCCGGCCCCGGTCATAGTCCACGGGAATGGTCTGGTGGGTCAGGGTGACGTCGCCGTCCACATAGCCGGAACTGCGGCTGTAGTCACCCAGGCCCTGCATGTCCAGCATGGGCACAATCAGTTCATTGGCATTGGCCCCTGCCTGCACCAGGTCCGGGTTGCCGTCCAGGATGGCGGTTCTGCTGGATTGCTGGTAGACCTCGTCTAATATTGGAACATAGTTTTTGAAGAGTGAGATGGTGTTGGACATCGAAAAATTCCTCCTTCGTTTGTTGGTGGGAAGTAAATACCAAGGGGACCGGGGGGGTGGTTTTGTTGTAATACCGCTTTACTGAAGTTGTGCTGCCGTTAGCTTACGTTGTGCTGCTGTTTTACTTGAGGCCGGCGGCGGCACGGATGGCGGCCAGCTGGGTGGAACTGGGGTCGGTGGGCGTGAATTTGGGTGGGTCGCCCTTCATTTTGTCTTTGACAGCTTTGTCTACGGCGGCCCGGAAGGCTTTTTCTGTCTTGTCCAGGCTGGCCGTCATGGAGACCTCATCGTCCACGCTGATGGCGTCCAGCAACTCCGTGGGCAGCCCCCTTTGGCTCATCTGCTCCAGGGCAGCGGCCCGCAGCTCCCGCCGGGTCAGCTCCGCTTCCCGCTGGGCCAGTTCCGCAGCCCGCTCCTGGGCCTTTTGCTGGGCCAGCTGCTCGGCAGACAGATTTTTCTCTGCCTCCCATTTGCTTTTGGCGGTGTCGAGGGCCTTGGCAATCTGCCTGTCAAACTGGCTTTGCAGGGCTTTGTCTGCTTTCAGCAGGGCGTTCAGGTCGGCGGGTTTGGGTTCACCGGGTTTGGTGTTCGCAGGTTGTTCCGGATCAGGGGTCTCCCTCCTGATTTCCTGCATGGCTTCATCCATTGCTTCTTCCATGGCTTCCTCCTTGCCCGCGCCGTTCTTGCCCGGCGCGTTCGTTGTATGTAAAAAGCCCAGTCCCCAAAGGGCCGGGCTTTCTACCGGGGGTTTCATTACCGGGGGTTTGGATCGCCTGAGCCAGCATCTCCCGGGCCGCCTCCTTGGGATCCTCCACAAAGGGCACCTGCCCCAGCAGGATGGGGGCAGGCACCAGGCCCTTTAGTGTGGACACCATTTGGGCAATCTCCAGCTCGTTCACCGGCAGGGCGCGCCTGAAGAGGATCTCCACAGCGTCCGGTTCGATGGCGGCAGCTCCCCGCAAGGCCAGGAAGTGGGCAAACAGCCGGAGCCGCTGCCGAAGCCCCTCCCGGAACCACCGCTCCTTGATCTTGGTGAGCTGCTCCAGCCCCAGCAGCTTGAAGCGCATGGCCACGCCGCTGGTATTGCCGGCAAACTGGGCATCGCTCATGTCCGGCACGAAGCTGAGCTTGTGGATATCCTCCCGCAGGCTGGCACGCAGCACCTCGGTATCGCTCTCACTGGCTGGCTTCACCAGCCACTCTGCCTTGGCCCCGTCCCCGGGCATGAACAGGGTTCTGGTCTGGCGCAAGCGCTGGGCCGGGGTGATCACCGGCTGCCTGCGCCCCAGGCCCATCGCGTCCTCCTCCCCTTCCGCGCCCTCCACCGGCGCGTCCTCCTCCCCCAGCGCCCCCACCCCGTACAAGGCCAGGATGCTGTCCGTAAACTGCTGCTTGTCGTTCACCCGGTCGCTCTGGAGGATGTCATAGGCGTCCATCAGCGTCAGGACCGGCTCAAAATCCCCCTGCTCCCGGCTGTTGTTCCAGTACTCGGTGAGAGGCACAGCGCCAAAGAAATGGGGCGTCCGCTCCCCGGTGGCCCTGGGAACCTCCTGCCCGGTCCGCTGGTAGCAGACAGCCTCCCGGGCAGTGTAGACGGTCATCCGCTGCCCAACAGGCTTCAGCATTCTGTCCATCTTGGGCAGCACCGTGATGCCCAGCAGAGGCGCATGGTTGACAGTATCATCGTAGACCACAAAAGCGCTGCGGGGATCGATTCGGGCTACCTTGGGCCGGGCTTCCTCATCCGCGTAGGCCAGCTCCACAGCCACCCCATACACGGCCGCGTCCACAGCCAGCTCCGCGTCCAGGCTTTCACTGTCCGTGGCGGCGTAGGCCTCCCTGATGGGCTCAAAGGCTGCCTCCTGGCCTTTGCCGGGCGCATAAGTGACCGGGCTGCCCAGCAAATACCCTGCGGATAAGGTGACGATGTACCCGGGCAGGTCATGCACCAAGCGGTTGTTGGGCAATCCCCGGAGGCGGCGCCGGTCCTGGATGGCATGCTTGCGGTCGTATACCCGGCGCAGACTCTCCAGGTGCTGCCGCCTTTGTTCGTGGGCATTGAGCAGTTCCAGCAGCAGGGCAGGGGCCGGCTCTCCAGTGGGAAGCAACAAGGCCTTGTCAATGGTGATCATGGGAACCTCCTTACGATACGGCAATGGCGGTGCGCCTTGTACTCACGCTTTCCATGGCATAGCGCACAGCGTCAATGGTGTGGTTGTCCCGGTCCGGGTACCGGCTGATCAAGCGGCCTTCCTTGTCCCGGTCATACTCGCAGGCGCTGAACTCTTTGGCGGCCCTGGGGCAGGCCTTGGGGTCAATCACAATCCGTCCCTGGGTCTGAAGCCAGCGCATGCCGTGGTGGATGCTGTCCGGGCCCTTTTTGGCGGGAATGATCCTTACGCCCCTGGCCCTCAGCTCGGAGATGCTCCTGGGGTCGGCGCTGTCTGCGGTGACCACGTCACTGCCGCAGCGGGCCCTGATCTCCCGGGCCAGGGCGTCCAGCCCCATGCCCTGGCTGACGAACTCGCTCACCAGGTAAAGGATCTTCTGCCGCCGGTCATAGGCGCAGCGGATGAAGGCATCCGGGTCCACCGCAAAGCCGAAGTCATGGCCGCTGTAGGTGGGCATGCCCTGCCACTCACTGGGGCTGATCTCCCGCAGCTGCAGGTTGTCAAACACCTGGCCGCCGGTGCCGGTCACTTCCCCCAGGTACATCCAGCGGTAGGCCCGCGGGTTGGCGGCCTTCAGGGCCTCCGCCTCGGCCAGAAAGTCCGGCCCCAGCCAGGCAGGCGGCAGGTTCAGGTAGCTGCTTTCATGCACCAGGCGGCCCGGCTTGGGCAGAAGCGCCTCCCCGTTCACCCAGTTGCCGGCGCTCATGGGCGGGTTGTAGGTGCAGAAGGTGACGGCGGCATCCCCCCGCAGCACACTGGCCTTGATGGTGCGCACATCCTCCATGCCGTGAAACTCCGTCAGCTCCTCAAACCACAGATACTTGAAAAATCCCCGCCCCAGCTTGATGCCCTTGCTCTTGCCCGGGTCGTCCGCACCCCGGAAGAGAATCCGCTGCCCTGTGGGCTGGTAGACCATCTCCAGGGGCGAGAGGCGGGGCAGCCACAGGCTTTCCATCTCCAGATGGCGGATGGCCCACAGCATCTGGGCATACACGCTGTCCCGCAGGGTGTCGGCCACTTTGCGGTAGATAATGGCATTGGCCTGCCCGGTTTTGTCGGCCATGAGGCCCAGGGCAATCTGCAGGCTCACAAAGCTGCTTTTGCCGCTGCCCCGGCCGCCCTTCAGCCAAAGCTCGGCAACCTCGCCCCCGCGCAGAGCCTGGTGGAGAGGGTCAAAGGGCCGGGCCATGAGGCTGCTCAGGCGCAGCTGCCGCTCCATCATGGCTGCCTCCCGCCGGCAATGTCGTCCACTATCACCGGCAAGGCTTCCGGCTGAGGCGCAGTTTCGGAAAACAGCCGGTACCGCTTGCCCAGCAGTTCCGCCGCCTTCATCCGCTCCGAAGTGGAGGGGGCCGGGCGGGCCGAACCCGCCGGGTCCTCCCCCTGGGGAAGGGGATTGACCCCCCGCATGATGGCGGTCAGGTAGTGGAGCACCTCCTGGGGGGAGGCCAAATCAGCATTCAAAAAGCCGGTGGAATCCCTGGTTTCATCTGGGGCCTCCATCAGGAAAGCACCTCCCTGGGGCCAAAATGGCATGTAAAAAGCGCATCGGGTGATGCGCTACGGGTGCGGTGATCTGCCGGCTGCCCGGCGGCGGCTCTCGCCACCCCGACCCGATATCAGTGTACCACACCTTTGTGTCTCATGATGTCTCATGGTGTCTCATGATGAAATGCCCCTTTTCATTTTCCGGGGAATGAGGTATGGTATGGCTACAGGGATCAACAAAGGAGGCAAGGCCCATGGAGAGAAGAATACTCCGGCAGGTGAAAGGCTATCCCACGCAGGACGGCGCCGGCGTCCACCTGGTACGGGTGCTGGGAGGCAGCACCGCGGAGGACTTTGACCCCATCCTGATGCTGGATTCCTTTGACAGTACAAACCCAGCGGATTACACCGCCGGCTTTCCCATGCACCCCCACCGGGGGATTGAAACCATCAGCTACGTGTACCAGGGCGCCATGACCCACCGGGACAGCCTGGGCAACGAGGACACCATCCAAAGCGGCGAGGTGCAGTGGATGACGGCCGGGTCCGGCATCCTGCACGAGGAAAAGCTGCCCGCGGCCCAGCGTCTGCTGGGGGTGCAGCTTTGGCTGAACCTTCCGGCCAAAGACAAGATGGCTCCTCCGGCCTATCACAGCATCAAAAGCGGCCAGATTGAGGAAATCCCCCTGGAAGGCGGCAAGCTGCGGCTGCTGGCCGGGGAATATGAAGGAAGAAAAGGCTATGGCAGCCGATACCTTCCCCTGGACTATTACGACATTCACCTGCAGCCCGGGGCCTCCGCCACCATTGCCACCGATGCGGAGCGCTCGGTGATGGCCTTCACCCTGCTGGGGGACGCGTGGATTGCGGGCGAGCATGTAACCGAAAAAACAGCGGTTAAGCTGACCTCCGGCGGCATTGTGTCCATCCGGGCGGCAGACCAGGCCGCCCAGGTGCTCTTCATCAGCTCCCGCCGTCTGGGGGAACCTGTGGCCTGGGGCGGCCCCATTGTGATGAACACCCGGGCGGAACTGGATAAGGCCTTTGACGATCTGAAGAAGGGCACGTTTTTACAGCAGGGGATTGCCTACTGAAAGCCGGATTTATAAGGCAATGCTGTATGAAATTACCGCCGCGCACCCATGAAAAAATATTGCATTTAGGCGAAAATCTGCTATAATAGCATTCAGACGGAACGGAAATACTGTATAGCCCTGTTTGGAGGGTCCACTTTACATTAGTGCCTGATGTGGGTTCTATGGATTAATTCCGTTCCTACTATCTGTTAAGGGAAAGGGGTCATCAATTGTGAAAAGGTTTCTATCCTTGCTCCTGTGCGTAGCGCTTTTAACGCTGGTACTGGGCACCACGGTCGCCATGGCTGAAAAAAAAGACCTCCGTTTTGTCATCGTCCCCAAGTGCGTGCATCCCTGGTTTGACGAAGTCAACAAGGGCGCCCAAAAGCAGGCCGATCTGCTGTCTGAGCAGCTGGGCGTGAAGGTCACCATCGACTACCGCGCTCCCGCCACCGCGGACGTAACCGAGCAGAACTCCGTGCTGCAGCAGGCCGCTGCCACCCATCCCGACGGCATCACCCTGGATCCCCTGGATTATGATGGCAACAAGGCCGTTATCAGCGAGATTCAGGCCCTGGGCATTCCGGTGGTTCTCTTTGACTCTCCCTCTCCTGAAGGCTCCGGCCTGACCAGCGTTGGCAACGACTTTGCCGAGCAGGCCCGCATTGCGGCCGCGAAGCTGGTTGAACTGCTGGGCGGCAAGGGCAAGGTTGCCGTGATGCAGGGCGTGCCCACCGCTCCCAACCACAAGGAGCGCTATGAGGCGCACCTGGCCTACCTGGCCCAGTTCCCGGACATCGAAGTGGTGGACGGCGGCATTGACAACGACAGCATTGAAACCGCCCAGAGCCAGGCCGCGGCCATTATCGCCGCCAATCCTGACCTGAAGGGCTACCTGTGCTGCGACGCGGCGGGCCCCATCGGCATTGCCAACGCCATCAAGGAAGCCGGCAAGCAGGATGAGATCATCGCCGTGGGTATGGATAACCTGATTGAGATTCTGGAAGCCGTGCAGGACGGTTCCCTGAAGGGAAGCTCCTCCACCCTGCCCCAGATCCAGGGCGCCTATGCCGTGCTGATGATGTGGCAGGCTTCCCTGGGCATGGAACTGCCTGCGATGGTGGACACCGGCATCGGCGTGTACACCCCCGAGAACGTTGGCCAGGCCATTGCGGAGATGAAGGGCGAATAAGCCCTGACAATCCATCTTCTAAGAGGCTGTCTCCAGTCCATCCGTTTGCTGGAATAAGCTGAAAAGCCGAGGCGGAACTGCCTTTTGGAACCGGGGTTATGTGCTGATTGACCGCGCGTCAGCCATAACCCCGTATTTCGATAAGTGAGGGAAAATTCCATGCAGGTATTGGAAGCTCGTAAGATCACGAAAACCTTTCCAGGCGTGGTAGCACTCAAGGACGTGGATATTTCCTTTGAACTGGGGAAGATCCATTGCATTATCGGTGAAAACGGAGCGGGCAAAAGCACGCTGATTAAAATATTGACCGGGGTTTACGAACCGGATGCAGGCAGCGTTTTGTTTCGGGGCGAGGATACGCTGCACCATCCCCAGCTGTTTGACAATGTGGCCTATGTGCCCCAGGAAATCGATCTGTTCCGCCATATGACCGTGGCGGATAACCTGTTTATCCCCTTTGACAAGTCCGGCTTTGGCAAGGGGCTGGTTCACCGCAGGGAGCTGGAAGAGCGGGCCAGGCCCTGGCTGGAAAAGTTTCACATGACCGCACAGCCGGACCAGCTGGTTGGGGAAATCTCCGTTTCCGAGCAGCAGCTTCTGCAGATTGCACGAGCCATGATTCATGAGCAGGCCAGCGTGCTGATGCTGGACGAACCCACCACCAGCCTGACCATGGAAGATACCCGCCGCCTGTTTTCCGTCATCCGCGAAATCAAAGCGGAGGGCAAGGCCATCATCTTCATTTCCCACAAGCTGGACGAGGTGTTTGATTTGGGGGATGAAATTACCGTTTTGCGAAACGGCGAAAAGGTGGCCTATGCCGATATCCACGATGTGGATGTCAATTGGGTGGTGCGTCAGATGGCCGGCCGGGATGTGAGCCAGGCCGAAAACTACCGATCAACCAACGTCACCTCCGACGTTCTCATGGAGGTGCGCGGCCTCTGCGGCGAACGTTTTGAAGATATCAGTTTTACCCTGCACCGGGGCGAAATCCTGGGCATGAGCGGTTTGGTGGGCGCAGGGCGCACGGAGTTGATGCAGGCCATCTTTGGCTACCTGCCCGTGTGGAGCGGCAGCGTTACCGTGGAAGGCAAGCCCTGGAAACTGGGCGACACCTCCTACTCCGTGGAAAACGGGCTCATCTATCTCCCCGAGGAACGCAAGCAGCAGGGCATTTTGCCCAACATGGGCGTGAAGGAAAACCTTACCATGTCACTGCTCAAAAAGCTGCAGTTTGGCCCCGTGCTTTCCGAGCGCAAGGAAACAAAGCTGGCCAGGGAAATTGTGGACGCCTATGCCATCCGCATCTCCGGCCTGGGCCAAAAAATCATGAACCTGAGCGGCGGCAACCAGCAAAAGGCCATCATCGGCCGCAGCATGTTCTGCAGCCCCAAAGTGCTGGTGTTTGACGAGCCCACCAAGGGCATCGATGTGGGCACCAAGGCCGAAATCTACCGGCTGATGAAGAAGCACGCGGAAGAAAGCGGCATCGGCATCATTCTGATCTCCTCGGAGATGGAGGAGGTCCTCAAGTGCTCCAACCGGGTTCTGACCCTGTATCAGGGCCGCGTGGTGGGCGAGTTTGACGCCCAGACCGCCGACAAGGCGCATATTTTAAACGCCATCATGGGCATCGAAAACGCCACGCTCCAGGGGAGCGCAATCTGAATAAACGAGGGATTGTTATGAGTCAAAACGTTGGGGCAAAGGTGGACCTGCGTAAAAAGCTGGCGCAAAACAAGATGTTCAGCATCGGGTTGATCCTGTTTGGCATGTTTTTGCTGGCCACGTTTACCAACCCCTACTTCTTCACGGAGTACAACCTGCAATCCGTGGTGCGCGACCTGGCCTTTATCGGCATTGTGGCCATCGGCCAAAGCTGCCTGCTGCTGCTGGGTGAGCTGGACCTGTCCGTGGGCAAAATCGCCTCCCTCTCGGGGGTGCTGGGCGGCATGATGATGGTGAACTACGGCCTCAATCCGTGGTTCTCCTTTGTTACCTGCATCCTGCTGGGCGCGCTGTTTGGGGCCATCAACGGCACCATCATCACCAAGCTGAAGCTCAACGCCATGGTGGTTACCATCGGCATGCAGGGGCTCTACGGCGGCATCAACCTGGTGCTCACCAAGGGCAAGGCCATCACCAAGGTGCCCGAAAGCATCTATGTGCTGGGCACAGGCACCTTTATGAAAGTACCTGTTCCCTTTCTGTTTACGCTGGCTGTGCTGATCATCGTGGTCTTCCTTATCAAAAAGACCAAGTTTGGCCGCTATGTGTACGCCATTGGCAACAGCCGCGAGGCGGCCACCATCCTGGGCGTGAAGACGGACAGCGTGCGGGTGAAGGTCTATACCCTGATGGGAGCGCTGTCAGCGCTGGCGGGCATGCTGATGATGGCGCGTTTGGGCGCGTCCCAGCCCTCCATCGGCGACAACTGGCCCATGAACTCCATTGCCGCCTCCGTGATCGGCGGCCTGGCCCTGACGGGAGGAGTGGGCAACCCTGCCGGAGCCCTGATTGGCGCTGCCATCATCATGCTCATCCAAAACATGATCGTGCTGTATGGCGTCAACGTGTACTGGCAGACGGCTGTGAGCGGCATCGTGGTGGTGCTGGCCATCTCCATCGACTCCATCACCGTCATCCTGGGAGAACGCCGCCTGCGCAAGGCGCACATTGCCAAACGCAACGCCGGGCTTGCTGCAGCCCATAAGGAATAAGGGAGGAATTGACCATGAAACTCGGGCTCAATCTGTCTTTCGCGGTAAAGCGCTGGATGCTGCCCAAGGAGCTGGCCGCCCTGTGCAAAAGCATGGGGGCCAAGTACATCCAGTTTACCTGGGATCTGTGCGACCCCTGGTGGCCGGAAGCCCAGCGGGATCCCATTGCCAGGGCATACGCCGACGCCTTTGCCCGGGAAGGCCTGGTGCTGACGGGCACCTTTGGCGGTCTGGCCGCCTACACCTATCCCCAGCTGCTGGCACCCATGGAAGAGATGCGCCGTGCCGGCGTGCAGTTTTTCAAACGTGCCATCGACATGACCCGGGTGATGGGGCTGGATGTGATCGGCACACCCCTGGGCGGCATGGACGCGATGGACAGCAATGACCCCGCCCGCCGTCAGGAGCGCTACGACTGCGCGCTGGATCTGGTGCGGGAGATTGCCCAGTACGGGTATGAAAAGGGCCTGCGGGAAATTCAGGTGGAAGCCACGCCCCTGGCCACGGAGTTCCCCCACAGCCCGGAGGCAAGCCTCAAGCTGATGAAGGACCTGGAGGGCACCACGGCCATCCCCGTGCGTCTGCTGATTGACTGGGGCCACGCAATGTTTAAGCCCCTGCTGAAGGAGCAGGCGGACATGGAACTGTGGCTGAAAACCCTCAAGCCCTATGTGAGCGCCATCCACCTGCAGCAATGCGACGGCCAGTGGGACCGGCACTGGGACTTCACCCACGAAGGCGGCATCATCACTCCGGAGCTGATTCGCACCGTCACCAAAAACAGCGGCGCGGAGGATATCATCCAGTACCTGGAGGTGGTGACCATTTTTGAGGACACCGACGAGCATGTGCTGGATGGCATGACCAAAACCATGAAGATGCTGCAGGAAGTTTTTGAAAAATAAGGAGGCGTAAAAAGATGATGTACGAAAAAACCGCAAGCACCATCATCGCCGAGCTGGACGCCGTGCTGCGCCGCCTGGATGATGGGCAGATTGAGGCGTTTATTGGCGAGATCCTGAAGGCCAAGCGCATCGTATTGATCGGCGTGGGCCGGGAAGGCCTCTCCACCCGCGCGTTTACCATGCGTTTGATGCACATGGGGCTGGACAGCCATTGGGTATGGGACGAGACCACCCCCGCCCTGCGCCCCGGCGATCTGCTGATTGCCACCTCCGGCTGCGGCAAGATCGGCCACATCCACTACGTATGCGAAAGGGCCAAGGCCAACGGCGCCCGCGTGGCGCTGGTGACCGGCGACCCCTACCAGAAAACGGCGGAGCTGGCCGATACCATCCTCTTTGTGCCCGGCAGTGTCTACCTGGGCACGGCGGACGTGGTGCCCTCCATTCAGCCCATGGGCAATCTGTTTGAGCAGAGCCTGCTGATAGTATTTGACATGATTATCATGGACCTTGAAAAGCGCATCGGCGTCACCCATGAGGCCATGGAAGGCAACCACCGCAACGTGGAATAAAATACGAAGGGAAAGATAAAGCGATGGAAATCGTCATTGGATGCGACAACGCGGCCGTACAGCTGAAAAACACCATCATTGACCTGCTGAAGGCCAAGGGGATCCCCTTTGAAGACATGGGCTGCCATTCCTGCGGGGACCCCACCTACTATCCCCTGGTGGCCAAGAAGGTTTGCGACAGGATCATCGCCAGCAATTACCAGAAGCGGGGCATCCTCATCTGCGGCACGGGCCTGGGGATGTGTATGACCGCCAACAAGTTTAGGGGCATCCGCGCGGCGGTCTGCCACGACATCTTCTCCACCGAGCGCTCCATCCTCAGCAACGACGGCAATGTGCTTTGCCTGGGCGAAAGGGTGATCGGGCCGGAACTGGCCAAGCGCCTGGTAAGCGAATGGCTCACCCTCACCTTCAAGGACGGCCCCTCCACGCCCAAGGTGGACGCCATCAAGCGCATTGAAGAGGAAACCATGAAATGAGGCGAGGGCTGCTTGGATAAGCTGTACTTGGGCACCAATACCAAAATGTACAAAACCATCGCGGATACGGTGGATTTTCTGACCCGCCTGGCCGCAAACACCGCCGATCTCAGCCGGGACGCGCTGGAACTGTTTGTGATCCCCTCCTTCACCACCCTTGGGGAAGCCCGGCAATGCGTGCCGCGGGAAAGCATCACCCTGGGCGCGCAAAACATGGGCTGGGAGGACCAGGGCCAGTTTACCGGGGAAATCTCCCCCCTGATGCTCCGGGAGGTGGGGGTGGAGATTGTGGAGATCGGCCACAGCGAGCGCAGGCATGTGCTCCACGAAACCGATGAGGAAGAAAACCGCAAGGTGCTGTGCGCCTTGCGCCATGGCCTGCGCCCCCTGCTATGCATCGGTGAAACGGCACAGCAGAAGGCCCAGGGCATCGCGGACGAAATCCTGCGCATTCAGCTGAAAATCGGCCTGCAGGGCATGGACCCCGCCCAGGCGGACCGCCTGATGATTGCCTATGAGCCGGTGTGGGCCATCGGCGTAAGCGGCGTGCCGGCCAGCGCGGACTATGCCCAGGAGAAGCACGCGGTGATCAAGCGCACCCTGGCGGAGCTGCTGGGAGAGGATGCCCAGGTGCCGGTGCTCTACGGCGGCAGCGTGAACGACGGCAACTGCGAAGAGCTGATTGCTCTGCCCGCAGTGGACGGGCTGTTTATCGGCCGCAGCGCCTGGGACGCGGACCGCTTTGACGGCATCATCCGCAAGGTGCTGCGCCGCCTGGGCACAGACGCGGGGAAGAGAGAGGAGTAAAGAAATCATGAAGAAGATTATCAACGAGGGTTCCCATGTGGTAGAGGAGATGGTCTCGGGATTTGTAAGCGCGTATTCCCGCCTGTATGAGCGCATTGGCGATACCAACTCCATCCGTTTCAAAGACCGCCGCCGGGGCAAGGTATCCCTGGTGATCGGCGGAGGCACCGGCCACGAACCGCTTTTCAGCGGCTTTTGCGGCAAGGGCCTGGCGGATGCCGTGGCCAACGGCAACATCTTTGCCTCCCCCAACCCCCAGGTGATCGTAGAGACCGCCAAGGCCGTGGACGAGGGGCAGGGCGTGTTGTTTGTGTATGGCAATTATGCCGGCGACAATATGAATTTCGACATGGGCGAGGAACTCCTGGACATGGAAGGCATCAAAACCGCCCATGTGCGGGTGTGGGACGACCTGGCCTCCGCTCCCAAGGACCGCATCACCGACCGCCGGGGCATCGCCGGGGACATTTATGTGATCAAGATCGCCGGCGCGGCCTGCGACGCGGGCCTTCCCCTGGAAGAAGTGCTGCGCATCACCGAAAAAGCGCGGGACCACATCAACACCATCGGCCTGGCCACCCAGCCCGGCTCCATCCCCGGGCTGAACAAGCCCACCTTTGAGCTGCCCGAGGATGCCATCGAGTACGGCATGGGCCTGCACGGGGAGCCGGGGATTGAGCGCACCACCATGAAGCCCGCCAACGAGCTGACCGAGCGCATGTACAGCGAGCTGGTAAAGGAAATGGACCTGAAGGCCGGGGAAGAGATTGCGGTGCTGGTGAACAACCTGGGCTCCACCACGCTGCTGGAGCTGTGCGTGGTGTACAACCGCCTGAGCCAGCTGCTGGAAAAAGACGGCGTGGTTGTGTATGACTGCGAGCTGAAGAGCTATTGCACCTGCCAGGAGATGGGCGGCTTCTCCATCACCTTCCTGCGCCTGGATGAGGAATTGAAGAAGTACTACGGCACGCCCTGCGAATCGCCGTATTACGCGAGGGGAGCGATTCGGGCATGAAAGCGCTGACCATTCCTGAAACCAGGGAAATGCTGCTGGCGGCCGCGGATGCCATCATCGCCCAGGTGGACTACCTGACGGAAGTGGACAGCGCCATCGGCGACGGGGACCACGGCATCGGCATGAGCGGCGGCATGGAGAAGGCCAAGGAGGCCCTGGGCAAGCTGGAATCACCGCCGGACATCAACACGCTGTTCAAGTCCATGGGCATGGCCATGCTCAACAGCATGGGCGGGGCCAGCGGCGTGATTTTCGGCACCCTGTTTATCGGCGCGGTGAAGGGCCTGGAAAGCAAAACGGAACTGGACTGCGGCACCTTTGCGGACATGCAGCGCCGGGCGCTGAATGCCATCAAGGAGCGGGGCAAGGCCCAGGTGGGCGACAAAACGATGGTGGATGCCCTGGAACCCGCGGTGGAGGCCATGGAAAAAGCAGCCCCAGGGGAGGACCTGGGCCAAATGCTGGAGGAAGCCGCCCAGGCCGCGCGCCAGGGCATGGAAAACACCAAGGCCTATGTGGCCAAGTTTGGCCGCGCCAAGTCCCTGATGGAGCGCGCCGTGGGCCACCAGGACGCCGGCGCCACCTCCGTATCCATCATTTTTGACGCCATGCGCGACTATGTGAAGCAGAGCTGAGCCTTCAGCGCCTTGCACGCATCTTTCTTTGCCACTTGGTCACTTTGATCAGCAAACCACCCAACAGCACACTCACAAGAAACCGCTTCATCCTGCAGCCCCCCC
>Ga0123335_1002326_pt1 | contig 28639 bp, 19 predicted proteins | sample BiotimSIPDNA_2_FD_89707 | JGI IMG/M metagenome (GOLD analysis project Ga0123335, IMG submission 89707) | Anaerobic biogas reactor microbial communites from Washington, USA - Biogas_R2 time_0 SIP DNA | ecosystem: Engineered > Bioreactor > Anaerobic > Unclassified | place: Washington, USA... | reverse complement strand
GGAAAGATTGCTAAAAAACTTATTGAATGTTACGGTAACAAACTCAAATCCGTTACCGTTACGGTTATAAAAGAAAATCCGCCACTCGGTATTGTCTGCGACGAATCAACTTTTACACTATCGGTAGAGCGCTAAAAATCATCTTTCAGCGCCGTAATCTGTTTTAAATAAGACGTCGGGTCTCTCTGCTTCGTTAGGGGAACACGCTCTAAGAATTCCGTTAGGGGAATACGCTCTAAGAAATACGCTTGGGGAACTATGTTTGGAGAATACGCTCGGGGAATACAGCGCCTTAATTTTAGTGCTGCAGGCTGCTCTCTATATTCTCCACATCGCTTCTGAAATTCCGATTAACTTCCAACTGGTTCCGCACCATGTTACAGGCATGCAGCACTGTAGCGTGGTCCCGTTTTCCTATGTACAAGCCTATTTTCGATGTTGAAAAATCCAGATATTTTTTAGCCAGATACATGCTTATCTGCCGGACCTGCACCAATTCATGTTTGCGTGACTTTGTCTGAATTGCTTCGGGTGAAATATTGTAGTAGTCACACACCTTGTTTATTATACCCTCAATAGTGATGGGTTTCTTTTCGTGATTCTGACTCTTTTCAATAACCTGTTTGGCAAGTTCCAGATCAACCTCCTTTCGGTATATAGTTGCATGGGCCATAATTGAGACCACCACCCCCTCAAGGTCACGCACATTTTCAGTTACGTTCTGTGCAATGTACTCTATCACCTGTTCGGGGAACCTGAGTCCGTCCCGTCTTGTCTTGTCGAGCAGGATATGTTTCCTAAGCTCTAAGTTAGGTTTTTCAAGCTCGGCAACCAGACCCCATTTGAAGCGGGTTATAAGTCTCTCTGCCAGATCCTTCAGATCCTTGGGAGGACGGTCGCTGGTCATTATAAGCTGTTTGCGATTCAGATGCAGATGGTTGAAAATATGGAAGAAGGTATTTTGTGTCTTTACATATCCCGACAGCTCCTGCATATCATCTATTATCAGCACGTCAATGGTCTGGTAAAAATGGATGAAATCATTTACGTTATTGTTCCTTACCGCATCAACATACTGTACATGGAACAGGTGTGCCGATACGTAGAGCACTCTCTTGTCGGGGTGCAGCTCCCGTATTTTCATGCCTATGGCATTTACCAGATGGGTCTTGCCCACGCCCGATGCGCCATAGATAAAAAGCGGGTTGAAAGCCGTACTTGCCGGATTGAGCGCTATGGTCTCACCTGCGGTACGCGCAAGCTTGTTACTTGAACCTTCGACAAAATTCTCAAAAAGGTATTTGGGGTTAAGCTGGGGGTTGAGGTCCTGGACAAGCGGCTGTTCCGATACCAGCGGAGCTTTATTACTCAAAGCACGGGTACCTTTTATCCCGTTTGCAGGTGTATTGGTAGAGCTGATGTCCTGACTGATATCATTATCTTTATCGGTGAGTATGCTGTACATAAGTCTTGTCCCGCGACCGAACACCTTTGTAAGAGCCGCCTTGAATACATCAAGACAATTTTGCTCAAGATATTCATATACGAATGCACTGGGAACCTGTACAGTCAACTCACCGTTTTCCATACTGATTGGTTTTATGACGGTGAACCAAGCATTATAAACTGCTTCAGAAACATTGTCCCGGATAAAGACCAGGCAATTGTCCCATTTTTGAATCAATTCTGTCCCCGACATAAATTTTTTTTAATTATTTTAGTTAGAGTTTGTTATTTAATCAGAATTGCAAAATTGGGAATCTTATTTGAATTAAACAAGCGACAAATAAAAGACGCTTTTTATCTTTTCTGTAATCATTTGTTAGATAAGGTATTACACAAATCCCTTTTTCAACGTTGAAAAAAAGCTATTGACTTTATAGAAGTGCTTGTAAATAAAGCATTTAACCTGTTGATAACTTTTCTTCGCTACTTACTTAAAACTTTTAGGACCCCTTTTTATGAAAGCTTTAGAAAGGGGGAGGACAACATAAATTGAAAAAAATTCAAGTGTTTTTATTTAGATAAAGTCTATTTTAGAAAAACAATCAATGCCAAAAGAGAGCATCAATATTTTACACAATTTAACAATCTGAATTATACTTTAACACATTAGTTTGCTATAAATTCGGGAGCTCCGGGATTATTTTCGGTCGTTCCCGTTTTCCCGTCAGGGGTTCCGGCTTATTTGTCTGCTATAAGATCCAGTGCCTCTCTGACTCCTATTTTTTTGTCGTCAAGAAAGGCTACGATGAATGCGTCCTTGTACCTTTTGCGAACCTCGGTCTGAAGCTTAAGTATGCTTTCATAATCCGATGTCTTGCCGCATACATATTTGTATTGATTATTCTCCTTGTAGTAATCTACGTCAGGCAGATTATTTATGCGGTTGTCATCGCTCTGAAGCGGTTGGGAGCTAATCATGAATTGAACTTTGAAGACAGGTTTGTTGTCGCCGGCAGCTCTGCCTGACTCACTGGCCGGGGCAGAGAGATTTACGGACTTGGACATCTGCTTACGGTACTCCTCCAAATATTTGACGAACGCTCTGTATAGGCTGGAACCAAGTTCATCGACACCCTTTTGGGATGTCATGTAACGGCACTCCTCTGTGTTCGATATGAATCCCAATTCTACCAGAATGCTGGGCATGGCGGCTTTCCATAATACCAGGAATCCTGCCTGATGAACACCCCTGTCGGGACGCCGGGCATGGCTGATCAGCTGTTTTTGGACCATGTCGGCAAACTTCAGGCTCTCCTTTTGGTATTCATTCTGCATGAACTCGAATATTATCAGGCTCTCGGGGCTGTTCGGATCGTAACCCTCATATCGAGTCTCATAGTCACTCTCATACAGAATGGCCTTGTTCTCCTCCATAGCTACACTCAGGTTTGCGCTGGTACGGTTCTCCTCTACACCGAGCAAAAATGTTTCGGCTCCCTTTGCCGACTTGTTTTTTGCCGAATTGGTGTGGATTGATACGAACAGGTCGGCGCCGGCCTTGTTGGCGATTTCACCCCGTCGCTCCAGTTCGACAAAGACATCGGTCTTACGGGTGTATATCACCTTGACATTTTTACAGTTATTCTCTATCAGGCTGCCCATTTTCAGCGCCACATTCAGATTGATGGTCTTCTCCAGGTTCCTGCCGTTTACCGCTCCCGGATCTCTACCGCCGTGACCGGGGTCAATCACCACTACGAAGTTTCCCTCTGCGTCAATGGCACTGGCCGGCATCGAACAGAATGCCGGGAGCGACAGCAGGAGAGCGACTTTCGGGAGCCTTACTATGTTAGGCTTGATAAAGCTTGTGAACCGCATCGACAGTAAAACAGTAAATCTTAAAAGCCTTACCATAGCATTATTCCTCTTTTTTTGTTTGGAATGATACCGGTTGGGCATCGTTGTCCTTTATGAACTTTGCAAACGTGCCGGCCGATACGGTAACGGGTTCCTTCATGAATTCGGGAATGTTGAACGAGAACATGAAATTCCTGTTGAAATCGGGATTGCGTTGCGGTATGGCGAAGGGCTTGCTGAAATTCCCCTCTGTATCCATGTGTGTCAGGTAGAGGCGGGTATAGGCTCCGTCCTCGCGACGGGTGCTGAAAATCACCCATCGTCCGTTGCTTGACCATGAGTGGTAGCTCTCCACATCGGGGCTGTTAACCTCATCCAGGCTGCGCACCGACCCGTCATTCAGATCCATCATGTAGAGGTCGGCATCTCTGTGCCAGATGTGGAAGATACCGTAGTCGCCCATTGAGAACATCAGATGTCTCCCATCGGGCGATATGCGCGGCAGAGTGATACTCTTGCCGATTGCCGAGGCGTCAATCACCAGTTCTGACGGTCCCCAGGTGCGGCTGTCGGGATTGAACGGTTTCCGGTAAAGGTCATACTTAATGGTGTGACTGTCAAGAAAAACCCGGTTCATACGATTCTTGTCGAACGGGGCAATGTAGTCAGCCGACACATAGTATAGTGTAAGTCCGTCGGGCGTCCAGGCAGGGAAACATTCGAATTTGTCGGGATCATTCTCTATTATGCTCACGGCGTTTGCCCTGATATCGTAAAGAATAAGGTCGCTCTCCTCATCGGTCACCTCAATGCGGTTGTAGTCGGCCGTATGTATGGACTGGTGAGTCTTGTTGGTCGAATAGGCTATGTAGTCGTGGGTGGGATGCCATGCCGGATAGACTCCTGCCGATATGGTAGAGTCCGTCTTCAGGTTGACCTTTCTCAAATCGCCGTCAAACAGGATTATGGTCCCTCCCAGAAACTGACGGGCGTGGAACTGCATATTGTCTGTTTCCCAGTTGCGGTAGTGGTGGCAGTTTATGCATTGGCCGCTCTCTCCTTGCTGAACCATAGAGTTGGCATAAATGACCTTCTCCTTAAACGATGTAAGGTCGCGCTGGTTGATGGAGAGCCTTTCATAACTCTCGACCGACGGGGGGATCAGGCGGTATGAAATGTATGGGTCGATATCATCGGCAACGGTCATGGTGAACGGTTTGTAACCCGTCCATGAGCCATTCTCCTTTACGAAAACCTGCACATCTATATTACCCTCCCTCTTCAGGTCTTCCCACTGCTTTCTGTTCGGTGCAACAACATCTCCTCTCACCGCAGTCTTAGTGTTGCCGGCCGTAAACAGGGTTAGATACCGTTCTCCCCGATTCTCTATCCTGAAATTCATGGGAGCTATGTTCCCCGGAATGGTTATATCCGTGTAGTCGGGGGATATTGAGGGGTATGAATCGGAACTGCTGTAACCATCGGGCATATTTGACCCGCATGCAGCTAAAAGAAATGCCGTAATATATATGTAGAATCGTTTCATTTTTCAAAATGTTATCGCCTGCGCTTATAAAGCTTAGAATGTTTTCTGTCCGCGTATAAAAAAGTAGTAGAACCAGAAAGTCTTACCAAATCTCTTCGAGTACTGATAGGCCGACTCCTCCAGGTTCCTTACAGGATTTGTCTTAGTGTAATTCATAAACTGTTCGTAGCCAATGCTTATCTGCTTGTCGAATGGGAGCGAGCTTAAGGCTGTATCCTCTGCAAGCGCACTGTACATTACTGCCGCCTCCTGATAGTGACGGGGAATTTTTGTGGGCTTGTTCGTCTCCAGATAGTTTAGGAACGATGCCCAGAACAGTCCGATGTCCTGCGTACGGAGCGCCCACATCATTGTTGCCCTGTCAAATTCGGGTGTGGCATTTAATGTTCTATCCGATATGAAATGTGTCATCAGGAAGGGCTCAATCATGACTTCGTCATTTGAAAGACGGCTGTCGTAACAGAGCAGCGGCAACACTTTGGAGTAGGGCTCTGCTGCTGCCATCTTCTCTCTGTCGCCCAATATTTTCCGTTGCTCTGCAGCCCACTTTTTGTAGTAGAGAGTCTTTTCCAGCAGGGAGATATATTTTTCGGCCAGATCCCACTCCTCCATTATCATTGCCGACATTGCGTCATATTGCAGCGCCGCGTAATTCCATCCGTACTCCACCGTCTCTTCAATGCACCAGCGGTGGCTGTAATTGATCATGCCGTAATAGAAATAGATCTGTTTGCCGGCCTGGAAAGCCATGGGAATATGGTATCTGCTCTTCTGTTTTCTGTCACCGTCCCGATATGTGAACATCTCATCGGCCTCTTTCCCCATTAAAAACAGTGCCATATCTTTATAGAGAACCATAAGTCGGGTGGGCTTATAGAACCGGGAGTCAAATTTCTTGATTATCGTATCGGTCTCAGCCTGTCCCGTTGCCCTCAGGATGCGGGAGGAGCGGGCAGAATAGGCTCTTTCATCCGATTTTGCGGAACTGCTTTCGGCCTTCTTTAATATATCGGCCACCTCCTGCCAGTCATTCCTGTCAACGGCGGCCGACATTGCACACTCGGTCCTGAAGTTGAGGTCGTTGTAGCTGAAAGCCAGTATGGAAAACAGGCATGCGGCTATGATAGCGGCCTGGGTGGCGATTCCGACAACGGCAGGTCTTACGGAATGAAGCCCGATGGAGGGTTTTTCGGCGGAAGGTGTTCTGTCAGCAGGGCGTCCGGCGGAGGCGGAGGAATTTCCGTCAGTGGAAGGTCCGTCAGAAAGTTTTGTAGGAAGTCCGGAACGTATGAATGGGGCGATGGCCATAAAGAGCAATACCGTAAAACAGGGCAGTCGGACCGGCATCTGACTCTTATAATCCAATAGCGGCAGACCTACGGTATAGATTTCATCGGCTCTGAAGGTGGTGTACAAATATTTCATTGCCGGCGGCACGCACAGCACTATAACCGCTGCCGCGATCATGTACGGGACGGCTTTTCTGAATCCTTCATTTGCCGCCAGGGAGAGTACTGCAAGGAGTGTCCCGGCCAATGCCCAGGCTCCCGTTAAAGCATATCCGGCTACAGTGGCTGCAATTATTACGGCGTATCGGGCCATCGGACCTCTTATTTTGCCGAAAAGGTAAACTATCGACAGTGCGTAAAGAGTTCCCAAAACCGGTACGAAGAACCATCCGGTGGACTTCATCAGAAAATAGCCGTAACCTATTCCAAATGCGTAAACTGCCATTGCCGATGCCGGAATGTAGGCGGCTGCCCATATGGAACGGCAAAGGGCGGGGTAGGTTTTGCGGACAAGCCTTACGGTCAGAGCGATGAGCAGCACCCATATCAGTGTTCCCATCCAGGGATGGTGCAAAAACTGTGTCAGGAACTCTCCTGCCCATCCCAAAAATCCGCCCGGAATGCGGAATGACTCCAGCAAAAAATCAGTGTCGTAGAGAAACAGCGATTTGCTCTCAATCCTTATGAACGGATATTTGTGTGCCAGGAATGCGAGAACCCAAAGAAAAGTCAAAGCCAGTATGTCCGAGACAGTCCTGAAAGAGAGTAGGCCTGCCGGTTTATCCTTTTTTCCTTTGACTGATGTCATGTTTTAAAACTAAGTACGTCTGCACGCATATACCACTTCTATATATACGCGGAATTTGCGGTAAAGGTAACTAATTTCGTCCTTAAAATAGGAAATTAAGACAAAAATCAGTTACATTCGCATCAGAAACTTAATTTATACCATTTTATTAACCAAAAAGATACTTTTATGGGAATAAGAACACTGTTTTTTAGTATTTATACTGATATTTCTAATGCCTGTGTTGGTAATACTATTGCCCTTGCTAATATTATTAATGCTTTTATGATATGAGAAAATCAATTCTAATTTTTTTGGCGCAACTTATCTTGTTGCCGGTTTTTGCTGACGAAGTATGGCTGGATCCTAAAGTAAACAGCGAAAATGAAAAGCCCGATGTGGCCGACTATTTCGCTTATGAGTCACTGGAGCAGGCCCAAAAAGGCGAAAAGAGCCAATCGGCCCGTTTCAAGTCTATCGAGGGAACCTGGAAATTTAACTTTGTAAAAAACTATTATGACAGGCCCGAAGGCTTCTGGGCCATGGATTATGATGACAGCAAGTGGGATGATTTCCAAGTGCCGGGTCTCTTTGAGATTTACGGTTACGGAGACCGTATCTACACCAACGTAACCTATCCATGGAACAATGAGCATCCTGTAAATCCACCCTACATAGGCGAACGTAACAACTATGTCGGTTCATATAGGAATCAGATAACCATTCCCGATAGCTGGAGAGGTCAGCGTATCTTCATGCACATAGGTTCGGCAACATCGAACCTTAAGGTCTGGATCAACGGCCGTTATGTGGGTTACAGCGAGGACAGCAAGATGGAGGCCGAATTCGATATAACCGATTTTGTCGAATTCGGTCGCAGTAACCTGTTCGCTATGCAGATCATGCGCTGGTGTGACGGCAGCTATCTCGAGGACCAGGACTTCTGGCGTTTTACCGGAATAGCGCGTGAGGCATTCCTCTATTGCCGTCCTCAGGCACATATTGACGATTACCGCGTAACCACCGATTTGGATGCCGCATACAAAAATGCCGTCCTGCAGTTCGAGGCCTCACTTAATAATGCCGACGGCCGTTCAGTCGCCCTCAGGCTGGTTGACGCTTCAGGCAAGGAGGTCTGGTCCGATAAGCAGACCGTCAAAGACGGTGCCGTTACCGCATCGGCTTCCATCAAAAATCCCAACAAATGGACTGCCGAGACACCTTATCTTTATACACTCTACCTTACCCTGTCCGATCCTGACGGCAGTCTGATTGAGGTCATCCCTCAGAAAGTGGGCTTCCGCAAGGTGGAGATCAGGGACCGCCAGCTGCTGGTCAACGGTCAGCCTGTCCTTATAAAAGGTGCCAACCGCCATGATATGGACCCTGACTACGGATATGTCGTTTCACTCGAACGTATGATGCAGGACATCACCATAATGAAAGAGATGAACATAAACGCCGTCCGTACCAGCCACTATCCCAATGATCCGCGTTGGTATGACCTGTGCGACAAATACGGTATCTATATGGTGGCCGAGGCCAACGTCGAGGGACACGGAATGATGTACGGTCCCAACCCTCTGGCCCGCAACCCGGACTACGAGCTGGCACATCTGGAGCGCAACCAATCCAATGTCATCACCTATAAGAACCATCCTTCAATCATCGTCTGGTCTATCGGAAACGAAGATGGTGACGGTCAGAATATTGTGACCTGCTACAAGTGGATCAAGGAGTATGACAAGACCCGTCCGGTACAGTACGAGGGCGCCACCAACTCACCTGACCACTGTGACATCCATTGCCCGATGTATGCCGACTACGGCGCAATGCAGCGTCATGAGCGGGGCAACGACCCGCGTCCCATGATCCTGTGTGAATACTCTCATGCAATGGGTAACTCTCTTGGCGGCTTCAAGGAGTATTGGGACATAATCCGTGACTGCCGTTCGGTTCAGGGCGCATTCGTCTGGGACTTCGTTGACCAGGCCGTATATGGCAAGAACGAAGAGGGGAATGTCATTTTCCAGTATGGCGGCGATGAAGGACGTTATCCTACAAGCGACGGTAATTTCAACTGTAACGGACTCATAGCCCCCGACCGCCGCTGGAATCCGCATGCATACGAGGCTCAGTATTTCTACCAGAACATCTGGGTAACTCCCATTGACCTCGGCAAGGGTCAGCTTGAGATATATAATGAAAATTTCTTTATCGACCTCTCGGCTTACCGTATGGAATATGTACTCACTGCCGATGGCGTTGAGTTTGCCCGCGGTACTTACAAACTTCCAAAAATCGGTGCCCAACAGCGTGTCAAGACCACCGTATCGGCCATTGCCAATGCTTTGAAACAGGCTCCTGCCGACAAGGAGATCCTGCTTGGAGTTGAGTTCCTGCTCAACGAGGCTGAGCCTCTGCTTCCAAAGGACTTCGTTGTGGCACGTAACCAGTTTGCCGTTACCGACTACGACTTCTCCACCTATGCCGAATCGGCCGGGGATGTCAAGGCCGACGAGTCTGTCAAGATGGACGAGGCTGTAGCTTGGGTAAGCATGGAGGCTGCCGGCGTTGTATATACCTTCAATAAGAGGAGCGGATGGCTCGATTACATCGATGTGGACGGCCGTCAGGTAACCCGTAACGGTTACAGCCTAAAGACCGATTTCTGGCGTGCTCCCACCGACAACGACTTCGGTGCCAATTCGCAGCGTCGTATGGCTGTCTGGCGTAATCCGCAGCTCAGAACAACCTCCTTCAAATGCTCTGTCGAAGATGGTTACGGCAAAATTTCAGTGGAATATGAGATAGAATCTCCCAATTCACAGATCAGCCTTGAGTATCTCATCAGCCCTGACGGTCAGCTGGAGGTCAAACAGACCATGAAGGCTCTGGATACCGAAACTCGCCATCCCGACCTCTTCAGGTTCGGTATGACAATGGTAATGGAGGGCGATTATGACCGGGTGGAATATTACGGCCGCGGACCGATCGAGAACTACAGTGACCGCAACAGTTCGCAGTGGATAGGTCTTTTCCGGCAGACGGTTGCCGAACAGTATTATCCTTACATACGTCCTCAGGAGACGGGTAATAAGACCGATGTGCGCTGGTGGCGCGTCACTGATGCCAGTGGCAAAGGACTGGAATTCACTGCTCCTGCTCCGCTCAGCATGTCTTCGCTCAATTATCTGACCGAGGACCTTGACGAGGGTATGGCTAAGCGCAACTTGCATGCGGGAGATCTGACCCCGCGTCCCTTTACGGTTGTACACATCGATAATGCTCAGTATGGTCTGGCCTGTGTCAACAGTTGGGGTGCTACGCCTCTTGAGCCTTACAAAATTCATTATGGAGACCACTCCTATTCGTTTGTGATCCGTCCAATACGCTGATGTGCAACAGATGGGATGCCATAATTGACAAACACTACAGTGACAATCGGCCGCTGAGAGAGCTGTTACTTGAACACAGCCGTTCAGTGGCCGATAGGTCACTCTCTATTGCCGCAGCTCATCCCCGGCTGGGACTTGACAGCCGTTTCCTTGAAGAGGCGGCCATGCTCCATGACATAGGCATCTATCTGACCGATGCACCCGCAATCCACTGCCATGGCACCCACCCCTATATATGTCACGGCTATCTTGGGGCGGAACTGCTTGCCGGGGAGGGATTGCCGTGTCATGCCTTTGTCTGTGAGCGACATACCGGCACAGGCCTCTCGCTGGACTATATCGTAGCACACAATCTGCCTCTGCCTCATCGCGACATGATACCCCTGTCGCTTGAAGAGAAGGTGATATGCTTTGCCGACAAATTCTTCTCCAAAAGCCGTCCCGGCCATGAGAAAACGATCGATGAAGCTGTCGCTAGCATCTCTAAACATGGCAGGGAAGGAGTTAAAATCTTCCTCACCTGGTGCGAGATGTTCCTGTAACCGAAGATAAACACCTCTTTGTAGCCACAGGAGCCAAACTAAAAACCTTAGTATAAACATTTAAATTTAAAATGAGAAGAATAACATTATTACTGTTTTTACTCATAAGTATTTCAATCCAAGGGCAGGCTCAGGAGAGAGAGATCCTGACCTCTGATGGTGTGAGGTTGTATGTAAAAGTTAAGGGAACTGGAACGCCTTGTCTCTATTTGCATGGCGGCCCCGGCTCCGGTAGCCATTGGCTTGAGAAGTTCTTCGGAGATTATCTGGAGCAACACTTTCAAATGATCTATTTAGACCAACGGGGTGTATGCCGTTCATCGTCGCCCAAAGACAACAACTACTCATTGGAGAGAATGATCCTGGACTTTGAAGAGGTCAGAGAGGCGCTTGGAATCGGGGAGTGGCTGACGCTGGGACATTCGTTTGGAGGTATCCTTCAGATGGCCTATTCTTCTCAAAAAAACGACAGCATCATGAATTCAAGTTACCGGGACATTGCAAATTGGAACAACGATTTCAGTGCGGTCGCCCTGGATGTCAAAGAATACTGGACCGATTACACGGCCAAGACACCTAAGGTCAGAGTCCCCGTTCTCTTTTTCTATGGATATACCGATTGGATGATCGGCCCCAAACACTACATGAACATCAGATTCCCCGATATGACGCTTTGGGGCAGCGATGTCGGGCATATCCCCTTTTTAGAGAATCGTGAAGATCTGGAAAAAGCAATAGACTATTACAATGCAAAACACGGGTTTTAGGAACTAATAGAATTTCAAGGCATACGCATGTGAGCGACAAAAAATATGAGCCTGTTTGATGTTATATTTAAAAAACCAACTACCTTTGTGACAGCAAAATAACCACAAGAATGAAAAAATTTTTACTTATAGTTTTGGCTGTCTTTACAACAGTGAACCTGTTTGCACAGGTTGAAAAAGGAAGAGTAACATTTTCAGCCGATGGTAACTTCACAAAAACAACATCACAAAATGGAGTGACATCAAATCAAACCGTAGCTCAGGTTAAAGAAGTGACTTTAGGAACATCAATCGGATTTTTTCTGACAGACAGATTTGTAGCCGGTGTAGGGCTTGACTATTTGTGGAATAAGGAGAACCGACTGGCTACGACATCGATGCAGAAATTTTTACATGTCGAATCTATGTGGTTACAGACAAAAGCCTTTGCGCCATACATATATTTGGGATACTATTATCCGGTTGCAAACAGACTATACTTTAATTCGAATTTGAATTTAAGCTACGGAAAAGCTAAATCCAAATATAGATCCCAGATTCTCGGAATGGTCTATGATTCCGATGACGGTTATACAACTACCACATCTAATGATGATTCAAACCCCGATTTATTCAGTGTTGAAATTCTACCGGAACTGACATATTTTATCTCTTCGAAAATTGGTTTGTTTCTCGGTTTAGGCGGGATAGGATACTCCATAGTTGATTGGGAATCCGATAAATCAGGTTGGCTTGTGAATTTCAATCCTACTTATTGGGAACTCGGACTTAAACTGAATTTATAAAACCGTAAGCTGACAGTGATGTGCTACCTAAAAGTTATTGTCTGATTTTCGGGGTTCATGTAATAAGGCATTAAAAAAACTGCCGGCTCAAATGTTCAAAAAATGAAAAGGAAAAAAATCGTAAGCATAGCTGTAATGGCTCTCTCTTTCGTTCTGACACAAGCATGTACAGGTAAAGTGTCGGAGCATATGGATTTGAAACCGCGGCTTGTGGTGCTGACCGATATCGCCCCAAACGATGTTGAGCCGGACGATATGGAGTCCATGATCAGACTCTTGGTCAATGCCGACCTCTTCGAGATAGAGGCGTTGATTGCCACAACCGGTTGGAGCAATACCGGCAAAAGCGAACGGATTGACCTGATCCACGATGCACTCAATGCGTATGAAAAAGATTTGCCGAATCTGATGAAACGGTCAAATCAGAAGGGATTTGCAAAGGATGAATCGAAACAGATGATCGGCTACTGGCCATCGGTCGAATATCTGCGTTCGCGCACCATGCTGGGTAGCACAGCCATGGGCATGAGAGCCATCGGCGAAGGCAACGATTCCGACGGTAGTAAGCTGATCATTCAAATGGCCGATGAGGACGATGACCGCCCAATCTGGATTTCGGTATGGGGAGGCGGCAACACCTTTGCGCAAGCCATTTGGCGGGTACAGCAGGAGCGGTCACCCGAGGAGCTCAAAGCCTTCTTGCACAAGTTCCGCATTTACACCATCACCGATCAGGACAGGCCATGGTCACGTGGCGACACCATAAGCTATGCAATCAGCAGCCATCAGTGGATGAGACAGTTTGAAAAAGACCTTATCTTCTTTTGGGACGAATGTGCCTGGAAACTTCAAAACTCAACCGGTGTAAATAACTGGAACGAATACGCACTTCATATCCAAAATCACGGCAACCTCGGCGCTCTCTACCCGAAGTACAAGTGGGGCGTTGAGGGCGACACTCCCTCATATATGCACATTATGCCGAATGGACTCTCTGACCCCGATGTCCCGACTCAGGTCAGTTGGAGCGGCTATTTTGAGTTTACTTTGGGACTCGACGGCCAGACCTGTTCTTACACCAATCATACGGGTAAGCCTTACGACATCAGCGCAAAATATTTTGCATATTTCTATCCGGCAAACTTCAACAATTTCGCCGCCCGCATGGATTGGGCAAAAGATGGCAAGGGCAACCGTAATCCGGTTGTAATCATCAACGGGAACGGGGGGATCAGCCCCATCGATATAACCTGCAAAACAGGCGAAGCCGTAACGCTGGATGCATCGGAATCATCCGACCCCGATGGCGACCGGCTGCACTGCAAATGGATGGTAATACCCGAAGCCGGGACCTATTCAGGCGAGATTGTAATCTCCAACAGCGAAACATCCATTGCCACAATCAACATACCGACCGATGCATCGGGTCACAACATTCATATTGTTTGCGAGGTGACCGATGACGGCACCCCAAACTTGACAAGCTACCGCAGGATAATCCTAAAACCGTAGTTCCCGTCTTCTTTATGTGCTTCTGGCAGAGTTTCTTTCTGTGCTGTCTGGCAGAGCTGTCTTTTTATTCGGTCTTTCTGTACAGTATAGGAATAAAGAGTTCTGATTCGATGTAAATAATGCAACGAAAATTTTTGTTGCGACGAATAAGTTGTATATTTGTTGCAAAATTTAAGACGAATGAGATACTATATACATCAGAAGGAGAATTGGCCCAATTTCACATGGGACAACGGAAAGGTCATAAATCTGTTGAGCGAAGCAAGGAACCTGCAAGGGCGATTGATCGGCAAAATGGAATCTATGGGTTTTGAATTGCGGGATGAAGCTTCACTTGAAATTCTGACTTTAGATGTATTGAAATCGGCAGAGATAGAGGGAGAACTCTTAAATCCCGAACAGGTGCGCTCCTCAATAGCCCGGCGATTGGGAATGGAATATGCCGGAGTAATAGCGTCTGACAGAGATGTGGACGGTATTGTTGATATTATGATCGATGCAACTGAAAACTGTTTTGAACCTTTAACGGCCGAGAGACTCTTTGATTGGCATGCAGCACTCTTTCCGATGGGAAGAAGCGGGATATTTAAAATTACGGTTGGCGATTGGAGAAAAGATACATCCGGGAAAATGCAGGTCGTCTCAGGTGCGGCGGGAAGAGAAAAAGTCCATTTTCAAGCTCCCGATGCCGAGCTGGTCGAAATGGAAATGGAACGTTTCCTGAAATGGTTTAACGGAGAGAACGAAACGGATTTAGTAATAAAAGCGGCAATTGCTCACCTTTGGTTTGTGACAATTCATCCGTTTCAAGATGGTAACGGACGAATTGCGAGAGCTCTGACTGACATGCTGCTGGCTCAATCGGACAAGAGCACACAGCGGTTTTACAGTATGTCTGCTCAAATCGGGAAAGAGAGAAAAGAGTACTACGGGGTTCTTGAAAAAACACAGAGAGGAGACTTTGACATAACCGAATGGATAAAATGGTTTTTAAGCTGTTTGATTAATGCCTTAAAAGCGACCGAAACCCTCCTTGCACGAATTTTGTTAAAAGCCGATTTCTGGAACAGACATGCAGAGACAATCATTAACGAGAGGCAGAAGAAGGTTATAAACAGATTACTGGACGGATTTGAAGGCAAACTGACCTCAATGAAGTGGGCTAAGATTGCAAAATGTTCAAAGGATACGGCAATCAGGGATATCAACGACTTGATAAAAAAGGATATACTGCAAAAATCCTCAGCAGGCGGCCGAAGCACAAGCTACGAACTGAATATGACGAAATAGCTGCCGGCGGACAATGTCCTATATTAAAGTATTGAGCTATAAGTGTTAAAAAACAATTTTAGAAGACATAATTAAAAGCATAAAAGGGCCTTTAAATTTCGCCAGATGGTGTATAACGGATAAAAAAGACTCAGTTTTGAATAAAATCTTTTAAAATTTGCTCAAGATGTGATTTTTTCACTATGTTTGCAGAAACAAACAACGAAACAATGCTAATTAGATTTACTATTGAGAATTTTCTGTCATTTAGGGAGAAACAAGTCTTTTCAATGATACCGGGGAAAGGCTCTCTTAAATCACATCACAAATCGACTCCGGTAAAAGGAGTTTCAGCTTTAAAAGTAGGGGTTATCTATGGTGCAAACGCATCAGGTAAATCAAACCTTATTAAAGCAATTGACTTTGGGAAAAAAACTGTTTTGTCTGGAACTAAGCCCGGACAGCCAATAACTACGAGTTTTTTCAAGCTTGATAAAAAATTCCTAAATAAGCCGTCTTATATTGAGTATGAAATCCAGCATAAGGGTAAAAATTATGCTTACGGATTCATTCTAAATGCTAAAGAGATTGTGGATGAATGGCTTTTCGAAATATCAAAATCGGGTGAAACAAAAATATTTGAAAGAAAAAATACAGTTGAATATGATTTAGACTTCCTCTTTAAGAAGAATAATACATCAAAGGAAAAACAGTTTATTGAATTTACTGCAAAGGGGACACCGCGGAACCAACTGTTTATAACACAAATCATAAACACGAATGTTATTGATAATGTTACTGACATTCAAGATATTTTGAATGTAATTGATTGGTTTCAGAACGCTTTAACCGTTATATATCCGGGAACAAAGAACATTAGTAAAAAGTTTGAATTACATAAGGATACCAATCTTCAACAAGTATTTAAGGAGATGCTTGAGTATTTTGACACAGGAATTGACGGAATTGAATTTAAAGAAGTTGATTTCGATAAAATGGATATTCCTACTGAGGTTAAAGAAGATATCAAAAACGATCTATTTAACGAAAAATCTGAAAAGACAAGTGCTTTCCTGTCGAATCCTCAAGACGATAAATATTATGTGATTTCCAAAACAGACGATTTCAATCTTCAAGCTAAGTTGCTCAAAACCAAGCATAAGGTTATTGGTGGTGGATATGAACTCTTCGATTTGAACGATGAGTCTGATGGCACAAGAAGAATTATGGACATAATACCATTGATGATAGATTTTTTCAAAGGCGAAAATGTGTTTGTAGTTGATGAAATTGAAAGCAGTTTACACCCAAATCTGGTTAAAGATTTTTTTGAATTCATTTTGGATAAATGCGAAAAAATAAACAGCCAAATCATTGTTTCCAGTCATGAAGCGACGCTGTTAACTCAAAAACTATTAAGGAAAGATGAAATTTGGTTTGTTGTGAAGAACAGAGAAGGTGCAACTCAACTCCATTCATTAGAAGACTACAATGTCCGCTTTGATAAGGAAATAATGAAGGATTATCTGCTTGGACGATTTAAAGGTGTACCAAAACTGGGTAACAGGAATCAATTAACCATTTTACCAATTAATAAGTCATGCCAAGAGAGCCTATACCATTAGTTCGAAAAGGAGGATTCCTTGAAGCAGAAAAAATGTTTATTTTGTCGTACGAAGGCAAAGTAAGTGAAAAGAAATATTTCGAGGATTTCCGGAAATCCGAATTGTTTAATGATAGTGGGCTAATTGAAATTATATCCTTAAAAAGACCGGAGCATAGAGGCTCTGACCCGATTAGTGTAAAAAAACTTCTTCAAGAAGCTAAAAAAGAATACAGCTTTAAAGATACAGATGAATTTTGGCTAATTATAGATAGAGATGATTGGGAAGAGATTCACAATTATAATTTTGACAAATTGGTAGATGATTGTAAAAAAGAGAAAAACTTCTACTTGGCAATGAGTAATCCCTGCTTCGAAATTTGGTTAATCCTTCATCTAAAAGATATTAATGAATTTGACAACGAAGAAAAGGAGAGAATAATGGCTAATGCTAGAATTAGTAAGAGCAAATGCTATATTGACATAGTCCTAAGCAAGATTCAAGGAAGAGGTTACAATAAAAAGCCAAATCCTCGGATATTTTTACCTTTAACGAGAACGGCTATCAGAAGAGCAAAAGAACTTGATCATGAAAATCAGGATTATCCAAAACAATTAGGGACGCATATTTATAAACTGATTGAAAAACTGATAATAGAAGAATGAACTCCGAATATATGACATTACCAATTAAGTAGTTGGAAGTTATAGAATTTTTGTTGATTGTGTTTGCTCGCAAATCTGAGCTGCCGGTGGGATGGGGAGTCGTGTTGTGTAATTCAATAGAAAACTGTAATTTTGCGGTTTGGAACGAACCGGAAAAGATTTGACCGGCTGCTGTCAGGCCTGAGTTTCCGGTGCAATTTTAAACCATAGTGTCAGACGGAATTAGGAAATTTTTCTCTCTGGTCCTTGTTGGGCTGCTGATGACTGCCGTTGATGCGACAGCCCAGTCCGCATTGGGGGATTCCGCGCCTGTTCGGGATGATTTTACGGGTACAGAGGTGGTTCCACCGGTTGATGACCCGGCTATTGCGCCCGATTTCACTGATTTCCCGCCGGATTCAATACCTGAGATTTTAGTGGACTCATTTATGACGGACTTGGCTGCATCGGATTCGGTGGCGGGGGCGCCGGCGGACAGTGCGGCGGTGCAGGAGAAGAAGAAGGATTCGCTGGAGGACCCCGTCATTTATGAATCGACTGACTCCATGACGTGGATGCGGGGAGGGTCTGCTTCGCTCTATGGTAACGGCAAGGTAAATTATCAGAACATTGAGCTGACAGCCGCTGTTATAAGGATGCAGATTGACAGCAGTATCGTTTATGCTGACGGAATCAAGGACTCGGTCGGGGAGTGGATAGGCGCTCCGGTATTCAGAGATGGGGCGACCCCTTATGAATCGGTCCACATGGGATATAATTTCAAGACCGAGAAGGGCTATATAAACGAGATCATAACCCAGCAGGGCGAGGGTTACATGACCAGCTCTGAGGCAAAGAAGGGCACCGAAGGCGAGTACTATATCAGCGATGCCATCTATACCACATGCGATTTGCACGATGACCCCCATTTCAACCTGCGTATCACACGTGCCAAGTTGCGGCCCGGCCGTGATGTGGTCTTTGGCCCGGCCTACCTTGAGGTCATGGGTGTGCCGTTGCCGCTCTTCATACCTTTCGGATTTTTCCCGTTTACCGAGGGCGATTACGCATCGGGCCTCATCGTACCCAGTTACGGCGATGAACTTGAACGCGGATTCTATCTTAAGGACGGCGGATACTATTTTGCCTTATCGGACTATTTTGATTTGAAGGTGCTGGGCGAGATATTCACGAAAGGGTCGTGGGGCCTTTCGGCCGAGAGCCGATACAAGGTGCGCTACCGCTTTACCGGCAATCTTTATGTCAGTTCGCTCACCACCAAGCTGGGCGATAAGGGCCTTCCGGACTATTCGGCTACAAAGAGCTCGAAAATCCGATGGACTCACAGTCAGGATGCCAAAGCCAACCCCTACCGTAACTTTTCGGCCAGCGTCAACTATGCCACCACAAGCTATGAGAGGTCCAACCTGTCAAGCCTTTACAACCCCTCGCTCACTTCACAGAGCACGCGTACCTCAAGCATAAGCTACTCCAGGACCTTCCCTTCGATAGGCTTGTCGCTTTCGAGCTCTATGAACCTGTCACAGAACATGCGTGACTCCACGCTTTCGATAAACCTGCCATCGCTCAGCCTGTCGCTGAACAGGATCTATCCGTTCAAACGTAAAAAGGTGGCGGGACAGGAGAGATGGTATGAAAAGATCTCCTTCACATATTCGGGAACACTGAGCAACAGTATTACATCCAAGGAGGGCGAGATTCTCGATAAGAGTATTATCAGGGACTGGAACAACGGAATGAGACACTCCATACCGGTAAGCGCCACCTTTCAAATCCTTAAGAACATAAATGTAACTCCTTCGTTCAACTACACATCAAGGTGGTATTCATATAAGGTAAACCAATCCTGGGACAATGACCGTCAGGCTGTTAAGCGCGATACCGTCTATGGCTTCAACCGCGTTTACAACTACAACCTGAGCGTGAGCGCCAACACTAAAATATACGGCTTCTATCAGCCCACCGAGCTGTGGCGCAAGCTCTTCGGCGACAAATTCATCATGGCCCGTCACGTCATCACTCCTACTGTAAGCTACAGCCTCTCTCCCGATTTCAGCGCCGCCCGATACGGCTTCTATGACACCTACGTTTACACCGACCAGAAAGGCGAGGTGCGCACGGTTGAGTATTCGCCTTACGCAGGCTCACTCTATGGCGTGCCGGGCAAGGGCAAATCGGGCAGCCTCTCCATGAGCATCGGCAACAACCTTGAAATGAAGGTACGCAGCGACAAAGACACCACGGGCATACGCAAGATAAGCGTGATCGATGAGTTGGGTGCCTCCATGTCATACAACTTCGCGGCCATAACCAAGCCCTGGAGCAACCTCAACACCCGCGTCAGACTCAAACTCACCAAAAATTACACCTTCAGCCTCAGCGCCACGTGGGCTACCTACGCATACGAATTCAACGAGGCCGGCAGGGTGGTTGTCGGAAACCGTACCGAGTATTCCTACGGCCGGTTCGGACGTTTCCAGGGCATGAGCCAGAACTGGTCATACACCTTCAACAACAACACCCTCAACAAATGGCGTGAATCGTGGAACAGACTCATGAAGCGGGAGGAGACTTCCGATGAGGCGGCCGAGCTGAACCCCGAACCCAATGCCGACCGCTCCATGGGTCCGGGACTGAGCGGCGGCGGACAGGCAAAGGTCGATGAAGACGGCTATCTGGAATATACGCTGCCGTGGTCATTCTCCATATCGTACGGCGTCTCAATGCGCGAAGACACCCGGGCACAGATCAACGAGAAACGGATGCGTTATCCCTTCGGCTTTACACACAGTCTGAATATGTCGGGCAATATGAAGCTCACCAACAAATGGAATATCAACTTCTCATCGGGTTGGGACTTCACCTACCACGACTTCACCACAACGACCATGAGCGTTTCGCGTGACCTTCACTGTTTCAACATGTCGTGCAGCGTGGTGCTGAAACCGTTCACATCGTACAACTTCACCATCAGGGCAAACTCAAACATGTTGGCCGACCTGCTCAAGGTCAAGAAACGTTCCAGTGCCAGCACCTATGTCACCTGGCCGGATTAACATTAAACAAAAATCAGCAAACAATATGAGTTATCTTATAATTCCAAAGGGTTACAAACCGCTCATCTCGCCGCAACAGACCGAGCAGGGTATCAAACTGATCAAGGATTTTTTTGAGCAGAACCTATCCACCGGACTTCAGCTGAGGCGTATTACCGCCCCGCTTTTTGTCCTCAAAGGCATGGGTATCAACGACGACCTGAGCGGTGTTGAGCGTGCCGTCACATTTCCCATAAAGGATTTGAACGATGCCAAAGCCGAGGTGGTCCATTCGCTTGCCAAATGGAAGCGTCTCACGCTTGCCGAATACGAGGTTGCCCCGGGCTATGGGATCTATACCGATATGAATGCCATCAGGGCCGATGAGGTTTTGGGCAATCTGCACTCGCTCTATGTTGACCAGTGGGATTGGGAGCGTACCATCACGGCCGATGACCGCAACATAGCTTTCCTGAAACGGATTGTACGCAAAATATATGCTGCAATGCTCCGCACGGAGTATCTGATAAACGAAACCTATCCGCAGCTGGAGCCCTTCCTGGCGGGTGAGGTCTTCTTCATCCATGCTGAGGAGCTGCGCCGGCGCTATCCTGAAATGACCCCCAAAGAGCGCGAAGACGCCATCACCCATGAGTACGGCTCAGTCTTCATAATGGGCATAGGAGCACCTCTCGGGGACGGCGAGCCTCACGACCTGCGCGCCCCGGACTACGATGACTGGAGCACCCCCAACGAAGAGGGCTATCTGGGACTCAACGGCGACCTGCTGGTCTGGAACCCCATCCTGAATCGTGCTATGGAGCTCTCCTCAATGGGCATACGCGTTGACCGCGAGTCGATGCTGCACCAGCTGAAGCTCTCCGGACAGGAGGAGCGCAGCAAGCTCTATTTCCACAGCAAACTGCTTGCCGGAAAGCTGCCGCTTTGTATCGGCGGCGGCATAGGACAGTCGCGCCTCTGCATGCTCTTTTTGCAAAAGGCCCATATCGGCGAAATTCAGGCCAGCATCTGGCCCGATGAGATGCGAGCCTCGTGCCGCACCGCCGGAATTCCTTTGATTTGATCAGATTTGGTGTAGTTTTACTCTGAAAGAGGTGGGGCGGGTAGAGAGTGACGCTTTTTCCCGATGAAATGGTAGAATGTTACGCTTTTGTTACGTTTTTGTAACGGTACAAAGTTAAATGTAACGTTTTTGTTACGGTAAAGATTTGGTTTTTACGTTTATTTTTAGTAGCGGGATTTTGGATGTTACGCTTTTGTTACGGTAGATTTTTGGAAAAATGGAAGTAAGAATAGATACGAGTTGGAAACAGCGGTTGCAGAGCGAGTTCGACAAGCCATATTTTAAGGAGTTGACCGACTTTGTGCGTCTGGAGTATGGACGTACTGCAATCTATCCGCCGGCACGGCTGATTTTCAACGCCTTTGACCTCTGCCCTTTCGACAAAGTCGAGGTGGTCATAATAGGGCAGGACCCTTACCATGACTATGGGCAGGCGCACGGTCTCTGCTTCTCGGTTGTTGACGGCGTACCGTTTCCCCCTTCACTCAGGAATATCTTCAAAGAGATCAGCAACGATTTGGGCAAACCGGTGCCGGCAAGCGGCGACCTGACACGCTGGGCGCGCCAGGGCGTATTGCTGCTCAACGCCACGCTTACGGTACGCGCCGGAATGGCCGGTTCGCATCAGGGCAAAGGGTGGGAGGTGTTTACCGATGCTGTAATAAGCCGGCTCAACTCCGAGCGTCATGGACTTGTCTTCATCCTTTGGGGCGGTTACGCCAAACGTAAGGGCGCCATCATTGACCGCAGCAAACATTTAGTGCTAAGCTCGGCACATCCCTCGCCGTTGTCGGCACACAACGGATTCTTCGGCAACCACCACTTCAGCCAAACCAACGAATGGCTGGTAAGGCACGGCAAAACACCCATCGATTGGTAAAGTTTTAGAACGCCCGGTGGTTAGATTTGAAGGATACTTGGCGGTTCTAAAGCTTGGGAAACGCTTAATGGTGGAATTTGGTAACGCCTAATAGCCGGCCCGAATGGGAAAATGTCCCGATTTGAGCGGGCGTCTAAAGATTTCGGATGTTGTTGTCCATCCACTGCCATTTTCTGCGGAAGCCCTCCTTCATGCTGTCAATTGACTGCTGGAAGGTCATGTCAATGTCTCTGTTCTCGTCGCCGGCATGGTTCTGGATACGGCCCCAGATTCTGTAATTGCACTCCTCAGAGGCGCGGATGCTGTCGGCCATCATATCAATGTAGTCGGGCAGCCCTGCAAACTCATATTTGAGCATCTCCCAACGCTCTATTAGACGCTCTTTGAATTTGGGGTCTTTGAGCAGGCTTGTATAGTAGAACTTTGCCCGGGAACTGCTAGTTTTGGCAGAGATGCTAAGCCCCTCCCACTGATATGCACGGCTCGGCATAAAGGTATGGTAGTCAAAATCCCAAACCGGTCCGAAACAGAGCTTGCGGTCGCGGTCTATATAGAGGAAAAAGCTGTGAGGACCGTTGCTTGGCCAGCTGTTGTAGAAATCGTGGTTCTGAGCCATCTCATTTATAAGGGCATAGTCAATGGCCTTGTCAACATCAATATATTTCTCATATTCATGGTTTTTGACGCGGGTCTCATCGTTCAGCACCGCCTCCATCTCCTCAATGAATTTCTTGAAATATTTGAAAACCGGATCGTTTGTTGAAATAACGTCAATATCGGGATCCTTCAAGACATAGGGCAAATTGTAGATCTTGCTCCAGAATCCCAGCTCCGGATTGTCAGTATAGTATTCGAAGTAGGTCTCCATCTCGGCAAAGATACCTCCCAACTCGGGAGTTTCCAGATTGGGATCGTCAATGTCAATCCGGTTCTCGTCTATCTTGGCCTGCTCGCACAGATAGTAGTTCCCGACATGCTTGCCGTTGAAAACCAGCTCGACAAACTGTCCGCGTATGGTGTAGGGCAGGTCTGTCTGTTTTGAGAGCCAGAAAGCGGCATCGTTGCGCATAAGCGTGCGGTCCTTGTAGTTTGCCAGAAGTATCCACCGTTTGTGCTCAGGCATACCTAGTATTTCGGCTCTCTTATCAAGTCTCAGCGCATAGGGCTTCTTTACGAAAGTCCAGGTGTTGTTGCCCCGGCCGCGTATGCTCATCCTTCCCTCATAGTCCAACCGGCCGTCGGGATAGACAATCTTCATGGTCGCCCCCGGTGTCCATACCGTTTTATTGGTTATATCCTTGCCATCGGGGGTGTTAATGGTCACTATAGGCAGATTGGTGTTTGAAGCCTTAATGATATAATCCTTGTAAAGGTCATCCTGCCACAGCGTAACCCTGACAGGCTCGCTGAGGTCTAAACTATAATAATTAGTCTTAAGGAGTGTGCTGTTGCCAAACGTCACGCTGTCACCCCGATAGTTGAACTTAAGCCGCAGACCGTGAAAATCGGTTACCGGCAGATAGGCATGGTAAGTCATGCTTTTGGAGTCATACTTCATATCTTTGGCGTCTATCTTTACGCCAAGCATTCTGAATGAGACCCTTTTGATAACGATAGGGCGTGACTGCATCACTGTGTCGGGGCAGATTACGGCTATACAAACCGTATCGGACTTTGTCGATATATCATCTGTCAGATTCACTCTCAAGAGCCAGGTGCTGTCTGGCAGCATCTCACTGTTCTGCAGAACAGCGTTTGTGCCGGACTCTCCAAGCCGGTTGACAAGTTGCAGACTGACCGTATCGGAGAGCAGCAGATCCCACGGAACGGTGCGCAGATATACTCTGGCCAGACTGTCCTTTTCGTAGGCCGATGCTTCGCCTGACAGAATTTCCAGAGAACGGGGGATTATCGTGTCGTTCTTATCTTTGTCCGGTGGAGTGATAATGGGATCATCCGGCTGTTCAAAAGCGCTCCTGTCATCACTGCACGACGCTGCCGCGGCTGCCGTCAAAGCAGCCAAAAACAGTATCCTGATTCCTGTACAGAGCCTTTTTCTCATCTTGCATTAGGTTATTACCCTCCAAAAAGAGTAGGATTTCTATCCTTATTTGATGTAAATTTATTCAAAATAATTGATATCACAACAAATAGCGGACAATGAATCGGAAACACAGCCGAAACCAAGGCGTGGCCGAAACCAAGATGTCGCTAACGGAAAGGAGGCCGAACGGGAATGGCTCTCGTAGGGAGCGGTTTTGTTGGGTAGAAATTGGACCTGGTGCCAGCCAAAAGATGGCACCGAAGAACCCTTTTGGCTCGTAAGGAGCGGTTTTGTTGGGTGGAAGTTGGACGGGAACGGCTATCGTAGAGAGCGGTTATTTGAGAAATTCCTTCATTGTGTTGGAATACATGTTCCCGTAATGTTCCGCGTTGTAAACTGTGGCGTGCGAACCTACCGTTTGCCGGGCAAGTTTGTAGTAGAGATCCCGCATCGTGATGTTGGGAGTCTCGTCAATCGCCTCCTGAAACGCACGGGTAAAACCGTTTGACAGCCATATTCCCATTTCGGAGTCTTTCATGTCGGCTTTGGATGTTTCGTATGCATTGGCAGCCGTCATGAACAATACGCCCGGAATGCCGATACATGCTTCACCTATGGAACCGGAATAGCAGGCATCCATAGCGAACAGAATTTTCCGGTATCGCTGCTCATTTTTCATTGCCTGCAATATGTCGCGTACCTGCGAGCCATAGACCGTTGCATGCGAACCCCATGCCAGCATGTTATAATTTCCATGCCCGCACCAAAAGACAATAACATTATCGTTCTTCCCGGAAGAAATGACATGCGGCAACCGGTCAGAAGAATTCCCAAGAAGGATCTCTTTCAGGTCATCAATTGTCACATCATTAATATTGTAGTCCACCACCATATCCTGATAAAGGTTCTCCCCATCGGGCCTCACTTTCACCACACCGGGATAGAGATTGCGTGAGTCGTATGCTATATTGTCGGCAATAATCATAACAATATGGTCATCGTCATACCCGTGACGTTTCAGTATTTGATACATGGCCATTGCATCCGCCTGATGGCGGTAGTTTGCCCATGTGTCCGATGTGCCGATTACCACCGCCCAGTTCCCTTTGTGCTCCCCGTAATTGAAATCTTCCTGCTGCCGGTTGAACTCCTGGAGGTAATCCGTTTGGGTCTGCCATGTTTGTAACATGGAAATAGTCCGTCCGCTTCTGTCGGTGGAGAGGTATTCAAGCGTGTGGTATTTACCGTCCTTCAAAACCCAATGACAATAAGAGGAGTTCAATACGCTGGCATGGTGTTTTTGATCAAACGTCCAGTCGCCGGTTACTCCGCTCAGGTTCGGAAAACCGCCCGATTGCAGACTGAGCAACGCTGCCTGCATGTCGATTGCCATCCAACCTCGGTTCCAACTGTCCCGCCCATCCACAATACTCTTTATCGACCCGTTCAAGTCTGCATCCCCAAAAGAGGCAAGCGCATAGCTCAACAGGGAGATGGCATCAAACAGATGCGCCTCACCTGCCACCGGTGATTCACCAAACCTGGAACGGTAGGCATTTATAAAGCCGGAAGCCGGATCGGCGCTTGGCGATACGCCTTCGTAACTGTTTTTAATCTTGCCGGCCAGGGCTTTGGAATGTGCCACATCGGAACAATAGATCATCGGGAATGGTCCATCTATTTGGTCATATACTTCATCGAACAGTTGAAAGTCGGACTGTTTAGACGGGGCAAACAGCAAAGCCCCTCCGATAAAACGTCTATCTGCAAAATGAGCCACCCCATTTTTCAACTCTTCACTGTTCCGGTAAATCACCACATCTTTCACTTGCAGTCCCAACTCAATGGCTTGATAGGCAAACCAATCGCTGAAGCTCTTTCCGTAGTCGTCATCGGCGGTAAGCAGACTGACATCATACATTTCCGATACGGCCACTTGCATCAGCAGGATTTCGCATTGTGTGATGTCGCTTTGTGCCAGGTTCCACACGTATCCTTTTCCGGCAAAGATGCGCTGAAACTCGGTTGAGGTAGCCAGCGGAAGGATCAAGGTCTTTTGCTTTGCAGCACAGGCGGCAGCTGCCAGCCTTGCGTTTTTTGAGCTGTAAGGACCTATGATCGCCTTATATGAATCGTCTGAAGCCACCCGTGACAGATATTCGGGTAAATCGGCATCATCCTCGTTTTTCAGTTCCACCTCTATGTCGGTAATTTTTGGAAGTCCGGCTTGTGCCTGCCGGAAGTTTTCCAAAGCCCAGTCTATGGTGCGGCTCCAGTCATTACCCGAAGAGAGAGGCATGACAACCGCCACCTTATAAGATACTTTTTCAGTTTTGAGCTTATCCGTATCACCGTTACAGCCGATGACGACCCACGGAATGATAAACCAAAAAATCAGCAGCACTCTATTTCTCATAATAGCTCTTTTCTGCTTTCAAAGCCGATTGATAATGGGTATCGTAGGCTTCCTGCCAATAATCGGGAGTGTCGCAGTAATAGTCCTCCCAAACGATACAATTGTCGAAAAAACCGGCATTGACGGTCACATCGGTAAAATCTTCCGCCAGGCCGCCTTCCAGATGTTTCTCCATTTTGTTTCCGGCAAGCCAGTTGTTTAAAAACGTGTTCAGCACCCGGTCTATATTCAATATCAGCGAGAATGGGGTACGGGTGGAATAACCGGAACAATCCACATCCATCCCGGCAATCAGCATTCCCGAGAACATATCCTCCCTTACATATTTATATACGCCGTTATTCGACCCTCCTGCAAGCGGAAAGACAAATGCATTCCACGACAGGTCTTTCGTCAGCGAGTATGCCTTTTCCGGACTGTTAAAACCGGTGCCATCCTCCGCCAGGTAGATCACTTCTGCCGTTTGACCTCCTTCGGCATAGCCTTGCAGGAAGCCTTCTATGGCAGGTTCCAGTGTCGCATCGCCGGGGAAAGCGGCAAACACAAATGCTTCCGGGCATTCTGCCGCCATTCTGCCGCACAGATAAGAGGCTCCGTAACGCCTGATACTGAAGGTAAAAACATTGTCCGGCAAATCCTCTTTCCCGCTTTCAAAGAGCAGAATGCTCTTCGGTGCCTCCGGTTTAGGGAAATTTTCGTCCATAAGCGACTCGTATTCATTAGATGCCAGCATTAGCAGGGATTTTCTGTTTCCGGTATCATCGCTACACCAATCGGTTACCGCCCTTTGTGCCTCCTGCCGGTCTTTAGGAGAGACGATAGAGAGGTCAACGTCATTCCGGGTGACAAACTCCATAATGCCGTCAAGGATCAGATCGTTATAGCCGTTGTCGCCCATGCCGCCGGTAGAGGTGATAAGGGTAAGAAGAGGGCGATTATCAATGGCATTGTCGTCATTAGAACAAGACGACAATGCTATTATAATGCAAAATATGAAGGTAAATAAACGATACATACTATTGATTTATATCCTGAACAAGACGGACGGTGTAAAATTCATCATATTGATCTGTTGACCAATACCAGTCTTCTTTCACTTTAAATCCCTCATTTGCAGTTATACTGACTAATCCGGGAATCCATTCATCCTGTTTTTCGACATATTTCAAGCAGCCATAATAACCTACCTGTCCACGTTCGAGAAAGTCTAAATACTCAAAACGGACTATATCCAAATAACCAAGGTTCAGATGATGGAATCCTAATACTCCACCTTTTGAATCCGGATAGAATGCCTTTGCGGTACTGATTTCAGGCACCACTTTATTTTTCTCTAATGTCGCTTGGATAGCGAGAAAATCGTCTGCCGTAGGAAGCCGCCAATTTTTTGGAGCGAAATCCTTGTTTCTTGCGTTCTCATCGGAATAAAAAGCGTAATCTCTCCAGTCGTTTTCAAGGTTGTCATCATATACATAGCCGTAAAACATCTCATCACCTGTTGCCAGGTGATTTGCCATAAAATTCTCCCGCATCCAGATTTGATTAAAAATCTTTACGATAGGATAATTATAGACCTTGTCTTTCCCTTGCGCAGAAATTGTGACATCTTCAATTATTCCTTTAACAGGCTTTGTGTAGCATTTTGCAGAGACACTGGAACCTTTCAGATAGAGTGTCATCTTGGCGCCGATGCTGTCATCGGCACACTCTGTT
>Ga0123335_1002321_pt1 | contig 28704 bp, 33 predicted proteins | sample BiotimSIPDNA_2_FD_89707 | JGI IMG/M metagenome (GOLD analysis project Ga0123335, IMG submission 89707) | Anaerobic biogas reactor microbial communites from Washington, USA - Biogas_R2 time_0 SIP DNA | ecosystem: Engineered > Bioreactor > Anaerobic > Unclassified | place: Washington, USA... | reverse complement strand
ATCGCAGCCTTCGCCGCAAACGTAGGCACCGCCCTAGCTGTCGGTGTCCAGATTGGCATGTTTCCGCTTGTCGGCAACCTTGGCGGAGTCGGGCTTACGGTTCCATCTATGCTCTTCTGGTATGTGCCGACTGGACTCATTGAAGGGCTTGTGTCCTCAGCTTTGGTGGTTGCCTTATCCAAGCTGGGCGGGGTAAAACTGTTTGGCTTGGAAATGTGCGGACAAAAAAACAGCGATAAAAACTCTGGCAAATAAAAAAAGAAGAGATTGACTGAAGTTTAGCGACAGTGTCCGCGTCCGTAGCCGGTTTGGCCCATCATGCCTGCGCCGTAGCCATAGCCGTATTGGTTCTGGGTTTGTGCTCCGCAGCCATAGCCGTATCCGTAGCCGTAGCAGCCTGTGCCTTGGCCGTAGCCGTTGGCTGTGCCTGTGTTGTTCCAGCAGTAGCCTGCGTAGGTGCTGTTAGTGTAGCAGTTGGGTTCGCCGGTGGTTGCGTTTATGCAGTACTGGGGTACTGTTCCAGATGGGTCTGCGCATGGGGGTACCGGCTGGGTTTGGGTTGTGTATGTTCTGTTTTGGGCGCCGATGTACTGAGCTGCCGAGACGCCTATTAGAGCCGTAGCGATAAGGGCGACTCCGATTACTGCAAGGATTAGTTTTGTGTTCATTTTTTGTTCCTCAACACTATATTGGGTTCTGTGTGGTTTGGATGTTGGCTGAAACAAAACTGAAACAGTTCTCTGAAACGATTTACGCGCCATACGCAACCATATAGTCTTTGCGATTTCGTCGCCAATGGCTTGTTTTATATCCAAAAATTATTTACATTAAAAGCGCCAATTCAGAACTATACTCTCAGCGCTCCTAGGACTGATCCTTACTGCCGACTTCCTGCTGCTTTTGGTTATAGTTATCAGCGTCTTGTATCCTAGGTCGCGAATTTGGCCGCCTAAAAAGGATGCGTGGCAGCAGTGGATTAGCTGGACACTGTTCACTATTGTCATGTTTGGGGTGCCTCTAATTGGCGTATTAGATTTTCGCTCATAATCCTCTTTTCGGGGATTTTTTTTCGTACGGCTTCATGGATGGCTTTAACCTCTGGGTTGTTTGCTATCTTCTTGTTCTTGGTTATTCCTTTTAGTGAGGAGCCTTGGTTAAGTGAACAATATGGCAAACAGTACGAAGATTACTGCCGGCTGGTTCCCCGATTTGTTGGTGTTCGCTCCTTTAAGCCGCTTATACCCAAGACGCAGTAGCAGTCACCGTTTGTTTTCTTGGGCTTGGGTTAGCGTGTTGCTGATCTGTTTCCAGTGTGCACCCTGCCAATATACCTGTCCGCAGTTGGGGCACCGCCAGAACCTGTCGTAATAACGGTAGGTATTCGGCTCAAGCTTATCTTTTAGCTGTTCTTTTTGAGCTGATTCAAGTTTAGTGTTGCAGAGCGGGCAATGCGACTTATCCATATCAATCTCTAATTCCAATCCATACCGCTTTGCGACACCCGAGAGCTGGTCTGACTCCTGTTTGCCATCCACGTAGAAGCACTCTAAGCCTCTTCCGATCGCCCGCCTGTAAAGCTCAAAATCCCTTGTAAGCAGCACGCGACCCTCAGCCTTCGCCAAACCCAGCAGCTCATTATCGCCAAGTCGTGTGTTATACAGTACGTCCTGTCCAAGCATCCGAAGCCAACGCGCAAGTTTTCCCAGCATCCCATCCGCTAGGAACTTCACACGCTACCTCCCCGCACGATTGCGCCCACACCGCCCTTGGCAACGATGTCGCCTTCGTCGTAGACCAATGTGCCATTGACTATTGTTTTGGCGGGTTTACCGTAGACTTCCCAGCCGCTGTAGGGCGAGAATTTGGCTTTGGATTTAAACTTGACTGGGTCAATCTTGAATGAGCGGTTGTAGTCGACTATGGTTAAATCGGCGTTTGACCCTACTTTGAGTTGGCCGCGGTCGGTTAAGCCGTAGATTTCCGCCGGCTTCTCCGCTAAAAGCGCGACTAATTGATTTATTGTTAACTTGTTCTTGCGAAGCATCGTGATCATCAGCGGCAGGGTGACTTCTAAGCCTGGAATGCCGGGTTTGATTTCCCATACACTGCTCGCCCGTTTCTCCTCAAACGTATGGGGCGCATGGTCAGAGCCTAACGTATCAACTGTGCCATCTTCTATGCCTTTCCAGAGCGCATCCGCCTGCATACGGTCACGCAGGGGCGGAGCCATAATCGCCAAGCCCCCATATCTGTCGACTTCGCCGCTTGTTAGCATCAGGTGGTTGGGTGTTACTTCGTAGGTGACTTTCTGCTCTTCTTTCTTGGCAGCCGCGATTGCCTCTATGGCAGCTGCAGTAGAGATATGCAAAAAGTGCAGTTGAACACCCGTGTCTTGGGTTAGTTTTAGGAGCCGCTGGACGGCGTGAAGCTCAACCTCTTCAGTATGCGCACGCAGATACTCGATTGGCGCAACACGTTTAGCTCTCTTGAGTTTCTCCTCGTTTGCGGCGATCATGGTGTTGTCTTCTGCATGTACAGCCACCAGCCGATCAGCGTCGGCGGCTGCCTTTAACGCTTCTACAAGGGCTGCGTCGTCGTTGATGTTTACTCCGCCTACTTGACCATTTAGGAACAGTTTGAATGCGACTGCGCCTGCCTCGGCGATTTCTTTTATTTCCATCAGGGTTTTGGGGAGTTCAGAGTAGAAACCAACATTAACAAGCAGCCGCCTCTGCGCTAATCCTATGCGGTTCTGCAGTCGTCTTTTGCTCATTGTTACTGGGTCGTTGTTGGGCATGTCCAGTACGGTGGTGAATCCGCCTGCCGCCGCAGCCGCTGTGCCTGATGAGAAGTCTTCTTTGTACGCTCTATCCTCGTCTCGTAGGTGCACATGCTCGTCGATCAGCCCCGGCAAAACAAGCAGGTTATGCAGGTCGATTTTTGTGTCTGCCTGAGGCATCTGTGGTTCCCTGCCGATTTTGCAGATTTTACCTTCTTCGATAGCTATGCAGCAGTCGACGATTTGGCCTCTTTCTTTAAGGTAGGCTTTAGCGTTGGTGAGGACAGAATCAACAATCACTGTATTCACGTCTATAGTGTAGCTGAGGATTTGTTAAATAAAGCTTCATCCGTCAGGGAACAAACTATATCTCTGCTGAAACATCAATAATTAGCCGATATGTATTGGAACCGAAGTGATGAGTTTAATTCGCTCTGTTGATTGGTTTGCTTGGCTGTTTCTGCTGGTTCTGCGTCCGGTGGTTTACTCTGGGTCCGGTTTTCTGGCAAAAGTGCTGCTGTCAGTTTACGGTTTAACCTGCAGTATAGCGGTCATCCCCCGAAAGAGACTGGGCGCAGTAAAGAGCTTGCTGAGGTACGGCGTAGATGTTACGCAAAAGAAGTTAGGTTCTTTTAAGGAAAAATAAGATAGAGCGCTACTTTTCCGTTTCAAGTTCTACTCTGCATTCTTCGCAGATGTTCTGTCCGTTGCGCTCTTTAAGCGTATCTGAGTAGGTGTTGCATCGGTCGCAGTAGCCTGAAAGCGGTGCTTCTTCGGTTTCGTCTTCTAGGCTGGCGCCCTCTATTCTTGAGCGCTCCTGATAGATCTCAAGCAGTTCCGGCATGACGCCTAAGACGTCTTTGCTTGAGACGATTCCAACTAGGCTACCCTTGTATACTACTCCAAGTCTTCTGATGTCAAGCCGCGTCATTCTTCGTGCAGCGTCGGTTATGGTGGCTTCCGGCTCGATTGTGACGAGTGGTGTAGTCATGATTTCTTTTGCTTTAACAGTGTCCGGTTTGAGGTTTTTGGCGACTACACGTTTTACTAGGTCGCGTTCGGTGATGATGCCGATTGATTTTCCAGCTTTGTTCTGGACGATGACGGCGCCTAACTCCTTCATATCCATGTTGGCTGCTGCACGGTTGGTTGCTTCATCCTCGTCTATTGTGACGACAGGGCTGCTCATTATGTCGCGTACCAGCATTTTTGTTCTTAAACCGATTTCAGACATGAAAGTTACCTCAGACAATTCAGATAGGCTTGCTTCTACGGGAACAATTAAAAGAAACGCATGATTTAAGAGTTGCTTAGAGGGGTACGTCGCCATATCTAACTTTATATGGCTGCCCTAGAATATCCCCTTGAGGGCAGAGGAACATTTTACTGAAAACAAACGCTGACAAACTCATCAAAATCTCGGTTACCGGCGAAATAGTTAGCCCCAGCTTCCGCCAGCTATACAAAATCTCAGCAGACGGCACACCGTTTGTGTTGCCAGGCGTCGGCGGCATCACCTATAATCTTCGAGTCGGCGACTATGCCGTCGGGTGGGAAGCAGACCACGCGGAACCCGGTGTCAGCATAGAAAACCGCGAAATCGACCCAGCCTCTGGTCGGGGGCCAAACACAGCTTTCAACGCGTTGAGCTGTATCGGCAACCAAGCCGTCGTAGTTTCAGGTGAAGCTAAAGGCGACAAAGGCGTAGTCACGGGCAAACACGGCGGCGTGGAACATGTACTGGCTGATTTTTCAGCGGTCACCATGGAGAAGCTGCTCATCGGCGACAAAATACTCATCAAAGCATACGGGGTTGGTTTGAAGCTGCTAGATTACCCACAAATTAAAGTCTTCAACACTGACCCTTCGCTTCTTGAGGCTTGGAGTCCTCTACCAGGTGGCGATAAACTCAACGTTCCAGTCACGCACCTTGTACCAGCGGCGATTATGGGTTCGGGTTTAGGCAACAACAGCGTCGCGACCGGTGATTATGATATTCAGCTCTTCGACCAAGCAACTGTTAGCAAGTACGGTTTGCAGAATCTTAGACTGGGCGACATAGTAGCTATTACTGATGCGGATCACTCGTTCGGCAGAATTTACCGTCAGGGTGCAGTCTCAGTTGGGGTGGTTGTCCATACAAACTGCCATTCTGCTGGGCATGGTCCGGGGATAACGACGTTGATGACATCAACTGAGGGCAAAATTGTTCCCCAGATAAATCCGAAAGCAAACGTCGCTTCTCTCTTAAAGTTAAGAGCAGATATATAAGAAAGATAATTCAAATAATGGTTAAAAAAGGAAATAAGGAGTTCAAAATCAATGCCCAGTAAGCGAAAAAGCCGAGGAAGAGCCAAAGGCGGCAAAGGAAGCAGTACCCTTGTACAGTGTGTAAATTGCGGTGCGATGGTGCCACGGGACAAGGCGAAACGCTCCACTCGCAGAGTATCCTTTGTTGAGCCACAGTTAGCTAAAGAACTCAGGCAAAAAGGCACTTTCTTAGCTTCTTGGGTAGATACAAAGTATTACTGCATTTCATGTGCAGTTCACCGCGGCATCGTTAAGGTCCGAGCCGAAAACGAACGCCACTCACGCGGTTACAAACGCAGATTCTAAGCAGTTTTTACTGCTTATTTTTCTTTAATTCCCTATAAACGTGCCAGACTCTTTGTAGAACCGTTACAATCGATAACACGGCGATCAATGCTACTCCGTATCCTAGAGCAGGCAAATAGAAGTAACCGATTATGCTTGCAGCCGCCAGAATCAGCATACGCTCCGCACGTTCCGCGATACCGACCGACTCCATTTTCACGCCTATAACCTCAGCTCTTGCACGTGTATAGCTGACCAGCATTGACGCAAGTAACGCAGTTAACGCAGTTATGGTGCCCCAGTAGCCGCCAAATGCAGCAGCACACAAACCGGCAACGATTATGCCCGCATATGAAGCTCCATCAGCGAAGCGGTCCAGTACTGAATCGAAGAATCCGCCGAAAGCTGAAGTCTGCTTAAAGGTGCGCGCTACTATGCCGTCCATTGTGTCGCAGAAGCCGGAAGCCAGCATAAAGAAAACCGCTAATAACGGCAGCCAAAGTGAATCCGTAGAAGTCAAGGCGTAGCTGACTGCGGACGCGATTGCGAGTATGAAGCCGATCACGCTTATGCTGTTGGGTGTAAGTCCTAGTTTGTGAGCGATTTTTGCTTCGGTTTGGAGCATTTCTTGGATTTTTTTCTTGAATTGGGTGAGCACAGCTTATGCGTCTCGGCGGTTTGTAGCCAATATCGGGGTGGCTGTAGAAAAGCCTTTCCTATTCAATGCTCGGTAACAGGATAAGGGTGTTCTTTCAATGGACTTATTAGGTAGAACTTCTAATATTGGGCAGTGACGTTCTGAGCGCAACAGAGCGCAAGACAGCAACGTTACACAAAGACACATAAGGAGTAAGAATAGTATGACAGAAAATGCAGACGTTATCTTCGTCGGAAACAAACCCCCAATGAGCTATGTATTGGCAATCATCACAAGCCTCTCCTCAGGCAACCTAAAAGAAATCACCCTCAAAGCCAGAGGCCAAGCAATCACCACAGCAGTTGACGTAGCCGAAATCGCAAGAAACCGCTTCATCAAAGACCTTAAAGTCAGCAAAATCGCAATTGGCACTGCCGAGATGCCACCTCGTGAGGGCGAGAACAAGTCCAGAATGGTTTCCACGATGGAAATAACTCTCACCAAGAAAGCTTAAAACAAGTTAAGCGACTCGTGTAGAATCAAATAATTAACCAATACTTCTTTTCTTTTAGTTTATTCTTTTACTATTTAGGCCAAATTACTGTACCATTCATTTTTATTCAATTAACTTCATGTTTACCTCTTAAGGATAAATTACGGTTCAACCGTTTTTAGTTAATCTTTTTTAAAACAATTAGGAACCTTTAACCTAGCGTATGCAATAAACCGAATTAATAATCATTCAATCAATTGAAAAAAATGCATCTTTAGAATCAGTTTTAATAAATTATAAATACCAAGTGGGCTGAAACGGCTATTGTCAATAAGGAGAACAGAAAATGAAACCATTAAAAAGAACTTCGATAGGTATTACTGCAATTCTGATAATATCTATTGCAGTATCCCTAATAGCAATACCTTTGGCCATCGGTCAGGTAACTTTGCCGCCTGGCACACATATTGCAACTTATGCAAACATCAACGTAGCGCCAAACCCAATTGGCGTCGGACAGACAGTCAGCGTAAACTTCTATCTCGCAACACCACAATATGACAGCAACGGGCCATCAAACATGACAGTTAAAATCACTGACCCAACAGGTTACGTGCGAACGATGGGTCCATACACAGGTGACACGACCGGTGGAACCTTCTTTAATTTCGTCCCTGACAAAGTGGGCGAATGGAAATTCCAAATGTTCTACGGTGGACAAGTCACCAAAGGCAGCGCAGGATTCGGAGGAGGACCTCCAAGTAACGCTGGACTCATTGAAGACCCAAGCCAAAGTGATGTCTTTACCCTTGTAGTGCAAGAAGAACCTATAGTCCAAACCGGCTACCCATTAACTCCATTACCAGTAAGTTACTGGGAAACACCCGTCTCTGCACAGAACGTTCAGAACTGGTACAAGATTATGGGTCCCTGGCTTGGACTCGGCAGCATCACATTTGCCTCAACAGGCGCATACAACGTCAGCAGCTTATGCAACCCCTACACTCCATCCGTAACCTCTGGGCACATCCTCTGGACTAAGCCCTGGGGAGCAGGTGGTGTCGTCGGCGGTAGCGCTGGTGGAACTGAAGACTCAGGAAGCTACTGGTCAACAAGACAGTACTGGCCTCAATATGCACCGGTCATAATGAACGGTAAAATGTACTCGACATACTACCCAGAAACCACAGGCTACTCAAACGGCATAGTCTGCACTGACCTCTACACAGGCGAAACCCTCTGGAAACTCAATACAACCTCAGTGCTTCGATGCGGAATGACAACACAATGGAAGACCCCCAACATGTACGGCGTAATAGGCCCATACATCTGGACAACAGGCAACCTCCCAGCGGCAGAAACAGGCGGAAAAATAATCCAGAGCACAGGCACAGAAATGGGAATGTTCGGTCCATCCGCAAAACCCGCATACAACCTATACTCTGCTGAAACAGGGCAATATGTCCTAAGCATCGTCAACGCTTCATCGATGACAATAAAAGAAGACGGCTTTGGAAACTTGATAGGCTACTACCTTAACAGCACTGCCGGCACTATGAGAACTTACGGCCCAGCCGCATCCTTCGGCGCTGCACCAATGACGGGAACCGTTACTATTGCTCCAGGAAAACCTGTTCTATGCTGCTTTAACTTCTCACAGGCACTCGGCAACGCATGGGGATGGTCTCCATCACAGAACACCGCAATCGACTTCGGTCTTGGTGTAATGTGGGCTAAACCGGTACCAACCGAAATCAACGGCAAAACAATCAGCCCAGCACTTGCTATGGACTCAATTAACCCATTAGGTGGCGACGCAGTAATACTCACGGGCGGCTATGCTCACATGCAAGGCGGAGGAGACGAAACAACCGGATGGCTAGTAGTAGCCAGCATGGATGACACAACAGGTGATGTCTTGATGTGCAAGAACATCACATACGCAGATGGCTTCCAATCACTACTACCATTCACAAGAACAACCAGCTGCAACGTCGACGGAAACAGAGTAATAGTCAACGTGGTTAACAACAAAATTGACGCCTTCAACATACGCACTGGAGTGAAAGCATGGACTTCAACACTCGAAACGCCCTCAGGTACAACAAACGTCTATGACTCGTTTGGCTTCAAAGCCGCACCAGTAAACGGTAAACTGCTACTATTCGGCTTAGGTGGAGACATATGGTCATACGATGGTAAGACAGGCATAGAAGAGTGGTACACCAATACAACTGAATTAATCGGGCCTTCAGGAATCGAAACACCATACGGCACATGGCCTCTATGGGTATTCAGTTCACAGGCCTATACACCGGAAGTCGCGTACCTAGCAATCGGCCATGAATACAACCCGCCGCTGTTCCACGGAGGACAACTAATAGCAGTCAACATGACCGACGGCTCACTAGTCTGGAGCGAACTCGGCGCTTACATCCGCTCAGTAGCAATCGCAAATGGCGTCCTACTATCGCTAAACGCATACGACAACCAAATTTACGCCTTCAGCAAAGGACCAACCAGAATAACAGTTGATGCCCCAAGCCTTGGAGTAACCACAGCTACCCCAATACGCATAACAGGCACCATAACCGACATTTCAGCTGGCGTAACACAATCCGAAGTAGCTAAGAACTTCCCCAACGGCGTACCATGCGTTTCAGATGCAAGCCAAAGTAAATTCATGGAGCACGTCTACCAGGATCAACCAGCGCCAACTGACACGACAGGTGTTCCAATCATGTTCTATGTAGTTGACTCAAACGGTAACTATAGAACGATCGGCAGCACAACCAGCACCCCAGGCGGAACATTCGGCTTTACTTGGACACCAGACATTTCAGGCGACTACGTACTCTACGCAACCTTCGCAGGCACCAACTCGTACTGGCCAACAACAGCTGAAACATCATTCTACGCTGCAGAGCCAGCAACAGTAGCTCCAACCGTTACAGCGCAGACAGTCGACAACACAACAACGATCATCGGAGTCGGCATCGCAATTATAATCGTAGTTGCAATCGTCGGCGCGGTTCTACTGCTTGCAATAAGAAAACGCCCATAAACAAAAAGAGACAAACCAGTCTCTTCTTTTCTTTTTTTATTCTAACCGCCAACAAAACTCTGGCCCACTGTTACCGCCTTTTTATAAGGGGCGGGGGTAACTTGAGAGCAACAGAAACCCCTAAAAAATGTCGTAAGGCAAATTGGTTTTCTGGCAAAAACAAAAAAGAAGAATGGGGAAAAGAGACCCATTAACCTGTTAACTTGTTACTTTCCCATGACTTTCTTAGCGGCGATCTCAATATCTTCTGCTTTAATGGTTTTTCTACCCGCATGCATCGCAAAGTCAAGTGCTTCTTTAGCGATTTTTACGCCGATCTCTTCCAGTGCCTTTGCAAGTTCTTTGGCTGCTGCTTCGCTTACACGGTCAGCGCCTGCTTTCTTACATAATCTGTGCATGGGAGCTACAGCTATTTCTAATTCAGTCATATCGACATCTCTTTAGCTTCTTTTTCTATTTAAGGCTGTATTTAACCTTTGTTATCATTTTTTGCGCTAAAATAACCTCAACCCTGAACTTGCCGTTAAAGGCTTAAAGAAAATTTTTATAGCATCACCACAGAATATAGCGCTGAGAATATGCGGCTAATAGACGCTCACGTACATTTATCAGAACAGGAATACGAGGGCCACATCGACGAGTTAATCGAGGATGCAAAAAATGCAGGCGTAGTCGCCTTGGTAACTAATGCAACGAACCTAAAAACGTGCCAAAACGACATTGCCCTCGCTGAAAAGTACCCTAACATAGTGTATCCTGCGCTGGGAATACACCCGTGGAATGTCAACACCATCGGTGAAAACGAAGTTCAAGAGACCATCGATTTTATCTTGGCACATAAAGACAGCGTGAAAGCCATAGGCGAAATTGGCCTTGACAACAAGTACGAAACAATCTGGGATAAGCAAACAGACGTATTTGACAAAATGCTTCACTTAGCCGAGCAACTTGACCTGCCAGTAATCATCCACTCAAGAGGCACCACCGACAAAATCGTCGATATGCTCCCATCATACCGAGTCAAAAAGGTACTGCTACACTGGTTCAGTTACCCCCTGACTGCACTCGTCAAAGCCATAGACAACGGCTACTACATAACCGAAGGCCCGCCAGTCACTTACTCCGCAGGCATCCGCGAAGTCGTCGATAAAGCGCCTATAACAAACATCATGACGGAAACCGATGGTCCAGTTATTTATTACAAAAAACCTTACAACGGTCAATTAACCAAGCCATCATACATACGTAACGTTGTAGAGGCGATTGCGGAACTCAAGAAAATGCAGGTTGAGGAAGCCGCGGATCAGATAGCTAAAAACTTTGAAGATTTCTTCGGTATAAAACTGCCTAAATAGCTGTCATCGTAGCTAGTCAGCTGCTAAATCAGGTGCTTTGAGGCGTAAGCTTAAATTACGCCTATCTTCTATTGAAGGTTGCTTCTACGCTTTTAAACGTAGGAGAAAACTAACCCAATATAACCGGAGGAAATTAACCTGGGAAAAGTAAAGACTGAGCAGATAAAGCATCTTGGCAAAGAACTAATGACTCGCTTCCCCGACAAATTCAACACAAACTTCGACGAAAACAAACGCACAGTGGACGAAGTCACACAGGGCACAACCACACGCGTACGCAACAAAGTAGCAGGCTACATCACACGCACAAAAGCATTAGCTCAAGCCAACTCTGAAATGGACACTGACATCGAAGAAGACGAAATCGCCGAGTAAAACAGGTAACCTTTGCATGATGGATATGTACCGTAAAGGTTGGGCGCTAAGGTACCTTCGTGAAGCAAAAGCCGAGTTGGAAGCTGCACGAAAAATCCCTTACATGGCTCCAAGTCTTGTTGTGGAAGCCATACGCAAGGCAAGAAACGCCATCTACTACAGCCTTGGTGAACCAGCCTTTATCGAGATACTTATCCGCGAAGAAGTTGCAAAGAACCCAGCATCGAACGATTCAGTTCTGCGTTTCTTAATGGAAGTCGAAACCATCGTTCAGCAGCTCTCTCAAGTAGAGGAAGTGAACGGTGACGTCATGATGAAGCAGGCTGATTCCATCGTGGACATCGCCACTGACATCGTGGAGACTCTGACGCAGGAAAAATTCGATACTTTTAGCTAAAACATTTTTAATCAAACCCTTCTATTCCATATCTTAGTGTGATCTACTGGTGACTCTAACAATCAAATTCGTTGGCGCACTGCGCACCCTCTCTGGAAAAACCAGCTTAACTCTAAACATCCAAGAGGGTGCATCCGTAAAAAGCGTAGTTGAGGTATTAAGCGAGCAGTTTCCAGCGCTAAAACACACCTTCAGCGACAGTGACCTTAACGATTCACGCAGCAACTCGCTGGTGCTAGTAAACGGCGTCGAAATCAGCGTTTTAGCAGGCTACGAAACAAAAGTCTCTGACGGCGACGAAGTCGTCTTTGTTCCAGTAGTCCACGGCGGCTAAAGAGATGATTACCCTAACAACCGACTTCGGCTTAAAGGATCCATACGTTGCGGAGATGAAGGGCGTGATCTACTCCATAAAACCAGCCGCAAGAATCGTTGACGTAAGCCACCAGATCGACAAGTACAACGTGCGCATGGCTGCCTTCATCTTGGGTTCTGCTGCTCCGTACTTTGCGAAGGGTACTGTGCATGTGGTTGTGGTTGATCCAGGTGTTGGAACCAACCGAAGAGCTATAGTTGTGCAGACGAAGCAGGCTTTTTTTGTTGGGCCAGACAACGGCGTATTGATGCTTGCCGCAAAGGTGCAGGGAGTCAGCCACATCTACGGGTTAATAGATCCAAAGTATATGCTTCAAGAGGTGTCAAGCACTTTCCATGGCAGAGACATTTTTGCTCCAGTCGCAGCACACCTCGATAAAGGCGTAAAGCCAAAGGAGTTCGGCGTAGAAATCACCGATCCAGTCACGCCCAAATTCGCCAATGTTGAGCGCAAAAACGGTTCCATCTCCGGTGAGGTGCTGCATGTGGATGGCTTCGGTAACGTAATCACCAATATCGGCAAAGCTGAAGTTGCTGAGGCTAAAACGGTTAAGGTTAACCTACACCATATCTCGCTTCAGCTGCCCTGTTCCGAAACATATTGGAATGCCAAGTCGCAGGAACCGTTGGCGCTGGTCGGCAGCCACGGATTTCTAGAATTAGCGCTTAATCAGGGTAGCTTCTCGGAGAAGTACCGAGTGAACGCAGGCGATAGAATAGAAGCAGTTATTTCCTAAGATTTCAAACCCTCAACGAGGTCAGCGATAACCTTTACAGGATTCTTGAGATCAGCGAGTTTTGCAGTCACATCGAAGTGTTTGCCCAGATACTTCTTCGCCAAACCCAAAACCTTGTCCTCGGTTGTGATGAATAGCGGGAAATCCTTTTTGGCGAGGTAAGTGTTCACGTAGGTGTCTGCCATGTCGCCGATTGCTATGCTTGGGACACCCTGCAGGGCTGCTTCGCGGCTTATTGTTCCACCGTAGCTCACCACTAGGTCGGCGTTAGCGACGAGGCTAGCTGAATCCTCAAACGCTGCCTTTTGCATGTGGGCTTCTGCTCCGCCGTTGTAGCGCTCTAAAAGGTGGACGTTTCCGAGCTCGCCAAGTTTTTCCGCTAAGGTTTTGGCGTTGTCGGCTTGGCCTTTAGCGTAGGCTGCTTTATTCTCGATTTGGCGGAGCACAATAAGCGGTTTTTTGAGTGTGGGCATTCTGGTGGGTTTGAAGCCCTGTATCCATGCGACTTCGTCAACGCCCTTAAACGGCACAACATGCTGTGCACAGTAGGTTTTAGTGAAGCTCTTCGGTAGCGCTTCCGACACAACTACTGTATGTGCAAATGGAATTGTTAGTCTGTTTACTGCGAGTGCGTGGGGTGTGTCGGCTGTTAGGATGATTGGGATGCCTAAACCAAACGCTGTCCGACATAACTCGACGGATTGATGCGCTATTGCGGCGTCGGGCTTGTTTTTTTCGAAGAGGTTGGAGAATTCTATGACGCGTTCTGCGCTTTCCTTCAAACGGGATGCGAGTGTGCCGGGGTTGTATTTGCCGATTACGAGCGGTTTTTCGCCAAGCACCTTCATCAGCGGCAACGTGTCAGGATGCTCACGCGTGGTGAAAATGTAGGTGTGGCCTCTTTTGCGGATTTCTTTGCCAATGGCTGAGCCGTATCTGGTGTGCTTGCCAGTGCAGGCGTCATACCATACTCGCATGTTTAGTGACCTTTCTGTTTTTCTGCTAGGAACGCTTCGCGTTTCTTCTCGAACTGTGCTAGCGTCATAACCTTCTTTGCGGGGCAGCCAGCAACTACTGTTTGGGGTGGGACATCTTTGGTGACTACACTTCCTCCGCCGACAACTGCTTTCTCGCCGACGGTGACGTTGGGTAGGATGGTTACTCCTCCGCCGATTGCTGCTCCGTCTTTGATGGTGGGCGGAGTCATGAATGGGCTTTTTGGGTACTTGTCGTTTAGGAGGCTGCTGTTTGGGGCGATGAAGACGTTGTCGCCTAGCACGCAGCCGTTTGAGATGGTGACATGTGCTTGTATGTTGCAGTTTTTGCCTATGGTGACGTCTTTGCCGAGGTCAACGAAGCTGCCGACTATGGTGCCTTCGCCGATTTTTGTGTTATCGCCGATTACTACATAGTTCCAGACTGCGCATCCTTCGCCTATCTGAACGTTTGCGCCCTGAACGATGCCAACTCCACGCTTTGAGGTCTGCATAGGCTCAAGTTCTGTGCTCCAACTTTAAATAGTTTAACATTAACTTTGACCTAAGCACTTTGGAGGCATATGCTTTGGCTAAGGAAACTGTACTGCTTGTCGGCTTAGGCGAAATCGGCCACACGTTATTCACGCTTTATGGCGAAAAGAAGGAGGCTTTCAGCGTTTACGGAGTCGACCTTGACGAAGCAAAGATGCGTGAGCTTGATCAGGACATGGGCAAAATCCCTGCTGAAGCAGATGTTCTGCAGGTTAGTGTGCCATGCGGTAATCCAGACAAGTTCGCCTTGATAGTTGCGGGTTACTTTGAGAAGTACAAGCCGAAGCTAGTGATAATTAACAGCACAGTTCCACCGGGAACCACCCTAAAGGTAGCTGACAGGTGCCAGTGCAAAGTTGTCCATTCCCCCGCTCGTGGTGTTCATATTACTCCGGAGCATATGGTTTGGGAGATGAAGCGTTGGCCAAAATATGTTGGCGGAGCAACACCTGAAGCAGGCGAACTTGCCAAAGCTCATTTTGAGAAACTTGGATTACAGGTTAAGGTTCTTAAAAGCTGCCGCGAAACCGAACTAGGTAAAATCTTCGAAACCACATATCGTGCTTGGATGATCGCATGCTTCCAGGAAATGCATCGAATTGCACGTGCAAACGGCGCAGACTTCAACGGCACAGTTGACTTCTTGGAGGATACACATCGGCAGCGGCTGGATCGCCCAATCATGTTCCCTGGCTTCATTGGAGGACACTGCTTAATCCCCAACACGGAACTGCTACTGAAAAGCTACGATTCCGATATGCTGCGCTTCATATTGGAGTCCAATGAGAAGCGTAAAGAGGAAATGAAGAATCCCGAGATCAAGGCGGAAGCAGAAAAAGTCGCCGCAAGAGCCGAGAAGCTACAGAAGGACCTGACAGGCTACAAAAACCTCATCTTGCCGCAGAGCAGGGGAAAAACACGCCCAGACATCGATAAGTGCTAACGTGCGATTTTTCTCTAACCCCCCATATTATATAGGCTCGACAACTGCTGAGTTTGGGCTTTGCCATTTGCAGGGTTGTTGATGGATTGCTTGGCAGAGTATGCGTTTGCTGGATTCTTTGTTGGTTCTGTCTGCAACTGTTTCTGAGGCGACTGTGTTTGGTTGATGCTTTTGTATACCGTAGGCTTCTGTTGCTTTGCAGCTACCTCCTCCCCTTATAAAAAGAACCTAAAGTAGGGACCTACCCCTCTCAGAGTGACCTCCCCCTCCCTTACTTAAAGGGCAAAACTGGGCTTATTCGAGGCCTTTAACTTTTAACTCTTTAACCCTGCTGAAATGCTCATCTGAAGTAACCACAAAATCGACATCGCATGCAATCGCAGTCGCTGCATGAAGAGCATCCCTTGGTGCCAAGTGACAATCCCGCATCAACCGCAGAGCTGACAGCGCCAGCTCCTTATCCGCCGAAATGATCTCCAGATTCGGTAGATTCATCATAGCCTCACAAACCTCAAAAGCCAGCTCCATATTGTGCTTCTTAACAGCCCAGAAAACCTCATCCCAAGTTAATGCTGAAGTAACAGCTGTTTCTTCGCCCAACTGGATTCTTCTAATTATAGATCGGGCCTTGTCGCCGAGGTCCTCAGTATTTACGGCTGCGAAAACAAACACGTTAGCGTCGAGATATAGCACGGCGACTTCTCTCTTCCAGTTCCTCATCGTAGGCTGCATGCGGGTCGATGGGTCCGTTATAGTTTATCGATTTAGCTGCTCTTTCAAAGACAGCTACTGCGTCGAACGCTGGCTTCTCCAGCACCGCCTTGTTATCCTCAAGCGTAATCGTCACCTTCATGCCCGGCTCGATCTTGAGCGCTTTGCGGATGGCGCGGGGGATGACGACTTGGCCTTTGGGACCGACTTTCATTACTTCACGAATCAAGTATAACCACTGGTTATACAAAAGTATAACTTGCGTTTATGCTTTTTACTTATGTCAAGCGCCAATAGATGGCTTTGAAGGTAATCTACGCCATAACACGGCCACTGCTGCAGCAAGAATTGCGACCGCTATAACTAAGATAGCAATAACAAGTCCAGTCAAAGACAAACCATCTTCTATCTTGCCCTCGGATGGAACAGTTGATGTCGGGAGTTGGGTTGGCTGTGAGGTTGTATTTGGTTGACCTGAAGGGGTTGCAGTCGGGTTGGAAACTGGCTGCTCTGTTGGTGTTGCCGCATCGGTTGGGTTTGTTGTCGGTTGAGTTACAAGTAACGTCGCTGTCTGGTCGGGTATAGCTTGGGTGTTCATTGCAGTTAAGAAAGGCACGTATGTAACTTTTGCTAAGTTAAAGTCGAATTTGTAGTCATGGATTGTCTGTCCAATCGCGGCTTCATCGGTTGATCCCCACCAATTGTTAGCTGCATCTATCGGTGCTGTAATGTTTTCGATGTAGAGGTTGCCGCGTAGGCTGTTATTCTCAATATTGTTATATGCGATCTTTGATACTGCCGCTTTATCGCCGAGATAAATACCGAAAACGCTGTTTCGAATCGTATTGTTCAGTATTGAGATTTGGCCGCCGGTTAAAGTCATGCCGTACTCGCAGTCAACAACGTAATTTCTCTGGAAACTCACTGTTGGGTTTCCGCCTTCGCTCCAGCAGGCGAGGCCATAGCAGCAGTTGTAAACGTAATTGTTAGCGACTAAAGAGTTGCCGTTTTGGTATTCTTGGTTGAAGCCAATGCCTAAGTTTAGCCCTGTGCCGCGAAGGGTGTTAGCTTGTATCTGAACTGACCCTGCAAATATCGAAATGTAACTGACTGTGTTGTTGAGAATAATTGGTGCCTCTACAGGTGAATTTTTCGAGTAACCAACGTTCACTCCACCATATCCACTAAAGCTGTTCCCCGAGATTTTTGGCGACCCATCACTAATTTGGATACTGCTACTAACAACATTGTTTGAAATGGTCGTAGAACTGCCTGCTAGGACACCACCAACGATGTTGTTGCCTGCAATTTGGGCTGTGCCCTGATAGATTTCAATTGCGTAAACGATGGTTTCCCCTCTAAACGGGGGAACGGTTATGATCCCGCCGCCAGTTAATTTGTTGTTTGTAATTGTGCTTGCACCTCCCGTGATTTTCAGGGCTGGCGTATTGGCTACAGCGGTGATTGTGTTATCAGATACTGTTGACTGTGTATTACCCGTTATCTCGGCGGTGCCGCTCATGGTATTTCGCTGTATTGTGCAGGTACCAGCAACCGTCAATTTCAAGAGGGCACTGTCGGTAATCAGGGAGTTCCCACCAATTGAGATTTCGGCATTAGACTCGCAGTGAACAACCTTTAGCGGTACACTACTGGTAAGCTTAGTTGATTGAAAGGTGGCATGTTGGAATTGGCTTCCACTGTCTGATTGCTGATTCCAGCCGTTGCTTACAGGTTTAAAATTAATTTCTCCGCCACTGAACTGAACCTTGTTAGTGCCTGTTCCAATCGCGGTTAGGGTGCCATTTACTTGTATGTAGTAACTGTTGATGTTAACAACTGTTCCCGCTTGAATCGTCAGGGTTACCCCGGCGTTTACCGCTAATGGACCAGTTAAAGTGTAGGGGCCTCCAGCTTGGGTCCAAATGGTGTCATGGTCGAGTATTCCAATAACACCAGTAGCCGAAACAACACTCGCTTCATTCAATGTAATAACTATTCCAGTGAGTAATAGTATCAGGAAAACTCCAAAGCCGGTTGTGCGCTTCATACTTGTCCAAGAGTTTTGATTGGAATTAAAGCGTTCTTGTACATGTTTCTTGACTAAGCTTAGTCCATCTTCCTTGACTAAACCTGCCTTTTCGGTAATTAGTCCAGTTAGGGTTTTATATGCAACAAGACGCATAAAACTGCAAAGAAGCGAATAGCCATGTCCGATACCGGTGTTACAGTTAAGAAATGCCAAGACTTCAGCGAATGGTACGTTCAAGTAGTCCTGAAAGCTGAACTGGCAGATTACGCCCCCGTAAAGGGCTGCATGATCATCCGCCCAGACGCCTACGCCGTTTGGGAAAAAATCCAGGAAATCGTAAACCAAAAAATCAAAGCAACAGGCCACAGAAACGCCTACTTCCCAATGTTCATCCCGGAAGCCTTCCTGAAAAGCGAGGCTGAGCACTTTGCAGGTTTCACTCCAGAAGTAGCATGGATCACCATGGGCGGCGACACCCCACTCGAAGAAAAACTCGCCGTCAGACCTACCAGCGAAACCATCATGTACAGTATGTACGCCAAATGGATCCGCAGCTGGCGAGACCTACCACTTAAAATTAACCAGTGGTGCAACATCGTCCGCTGGGAAACCAAAGCGACAAGGCTGTTTCTGCGCACACGCGAGTTCCTCTGGCAAGAAGGCCACACAGCCCACGCAACAGCAGAAGAAGCCGATGCCGAAGTCATGTGGGCGCTAAACATGTACAAAGACGTCGTCGAAAACTACCTCGCCATCCCAGTAGTTTTGGGCACTAAGAGTGACAGCGAAAAATTCGCAGGTGCAAACTACACCACAGCACTCGAATCAATCATGCCCGACGGCAAAGCACTCCAGATGGGCACAAGCCACAATTTAGGCCAGCACTTCGCCAAAGTCTTCGACGTCAAATACATCGGGGAAGACAAACAGGACCACTACGTCTGGCAGACAAGCTGGGGTATCACCACGCGCCTCATCGGAGCCATGATCATGGTGCATGGGGACGACAAAGGTTTAATCATGCCGCCTAAAGTCGCGCCGATCCAAGTAGTAATTGTCCCGATCCCATTCAAGGGCCTTGAGGCGGAAGCTATTGCAGCTAAAACTAAAGAAATCCAAGATTCCCTACGCGCTAAATGCATCAGCGTCACGCTTGATGACCGGACCGAGTACACTCCGGGGTGGAAATTCAACCAGTGGGAACTCAAAGGCGTCCCATTGCGTATCGAAATCGGCCCCCGTGACATCAAGAACGGACAATGCGTCATGGTACGCCGCGATAACGGCCAGAAGGCGTTTGTTAAAAACGAGGACATAATCGCCACCGCCGAGAAGCTGCTAGGGGACATTCAGGACAGCATGCTTGAGAAAGCCCGAGCGATCCTCGCCGACAAAACCACCCTCGTCGCTACCTATGACGAATTCAAGCAGGTAGTTGAAGGCAAAGGCGGCTTCATCAAGGCAGCATGGTGCAACAGCCCCGAATGCGAAGCAAAAATCAAAGAAGAAACCGGCGCAACAATCCGCATAAGACCCTTCCAGAAGGAAGAAGCACATACGGGCTGCGTCTACTGCGGCAAAGAAGCTAAAGAAGTAGTGTACTTCGCAAGATCCTACTAAGAGCAGACCTGCTCTTTTTCTTATTTTTTGTTTTCCTTGGACTTCAGCGGTTTTTATAAGCTCCCCTTTACCCTACTAGTAGTGCCCATTCTGGAGTGCTGTTCGGGCGCTAGAACGGACCTGTTCGGCGAATAGAGCTAAGAGCGGTTCCAAAGTATGAGCCTGTAGGTGAAAAAATGAAAAAATCACTGTCAATCGTTTTAATCGCGGTGTTAGCACTCGGCTTCGGCATCGCTTACGCAGCGCCAATGCTAATCGTTCCCAACAGTCAGCTTTACCCTCAGGTTATAGAGGGACCTAAAGCGAAGTTCAGCATAGAGGTAGTCTACGCAGAATTCAACCAAACCACTAATGCAAACATCTACTATGATGTTGTCCTAAACGTCACCAACACGGCAGATACACCCACAACACTCTACGACATCACATTTGCAGCCGCACAAGAAGTCACAGTACACGACTCAATACTAGGCGGAACAATATACGACAACGGACGGGCAGGCGCCTTCAAACACTTCGGCGGCGTCGTCAACGGCGTCTACCTCGACGGCGACTGGGTAAACACAACATGGATACCCAACTTTTACGATGAAATCAACGGAACACAAACTATAGTGCCATACCCACTTTGCCTCTATAGAATTACGCAAGCATCCTTGTACAGCGGCATTTCATCTGGGCCTCTAACACCGGACAACGTAGCAGCCTACAGCGCAGACCACTCAATCAACGGCACCATCCCAGAGTTACCTGCAAACGCAAACGACGCTGGCATATGGTTCGAAGGCGTCCCAATAGCAGAATACTACGATTCAGAAGGCAACCCACTGGTTACAATGATGTACATCAACGGCGCTTGGGTGGACGTGACTGGCAAAGTAACAGTTGACCACACAAAACCCATGATAACCGCATCTAACATGCTTGTAAATCAGGTACTTTCACTCGGCGAGCAACCATACCATAACATGAACTCAACCGTCGGCCCAGTAGTAGCCTTGCCAACTTGGGGTGACTGGGGAGTCGGAGGATCATATTACTGGTTCCCGTGGGACTGGGCAAGCCAACCCTTCAACAGCACCTTTGCACCGCACGAATCGCGACTAATCCGCCTCAACAACGTTCAGCAACCCGGCAGCCTTGCAGCGCTCGAATCTGGCAGCATCACTCTTTACGCTTCAGCCTCAAACTACATAATCAACAGGCCAATCAACGGTACATTCCTAAACACCGTTTCAACAACCACCCAAATCAAGCAGCTGCAGTTGCAGCAGACTAGCGGCGGATACCTATACAACGCCATCTTAGCCGACAACCAAGTCTTCCAGCAGGGCAACTCGCGATTAGAAGTAAACGTTGTACCGCGGACAGAACCGTGACCAGCAACACCGCCGAGAACCTAGAGGGCAACACACTCAACGTGTACGTCTACGCCATCTAAGAGGGCAAACCAGTCGGACCGCGTGAAGTCATGCGCGCCACCGGCTTAACCAGCCCAAGCGTCGCTCACTGGCACCTGCAGAAACTCGAAGGCCTAGGACTACTGGCAAGAACCGAATATGGAGAATACGTCGCTAAAGAGAAAGTGAACGTAAGCGGGCACCTCTGGGTCGGAAGGACTCTTGTGCCGCGGCTTATCTTCTACTCCTTCTTCTTTCTGGGCATCCTAATCATGGAAATAGCTTTGCTTGCTTTACCGTTGCTCGTTCAGGGTCAACCTGTCAACATGTACCTCTTTTATTTGATTTCGCCAACAGCGATAGCAATGGTGCTATTCCTAGCCGAAGGTATGCTGCTAAGCAAGAGAACGCGCGAAAAACGAAATAAATCCTGAAACGCTTAGTTTACCCCCTCTTTTCTAATACAACCCCAAACACCAGACAGGCGCCTGTTTTAAGCGCGTTTTCCTTGGGGAATGTTTATTTTTTGGGCTAGATACCTCTTCTGGACACAGGTAAGGGCACTTGACAACGATAAACGCAACAAAACGCGCGAGCAACATAGAGTATGCCATACGCGACGTCATCGTCCACACACAAGACCTAATCAAGAATGGACGCAAAATCTATTACCTAAACATCGGCGACCCCGCCGCATTCGACTACAAAACTCCAACATACGTCAAAGCCGCCCTCTGCAAAGCCATCGAAGAAGACAACAACTACTACTCCCCAAGCGAAGGCAGACCAGAACTACGCGAAGCCATCGCACGCAAGGAGAAGAGAGTTAACAACGTCGACATATCCGCCGACAAAGTAATCATCACCGAAGGCATCTCAGAGGGCATCGAGATGCTGATGGCCGCCATCGTAGAGAAAGGCGACGAAATACTCTTTCCTGGGCCAACTTATAGCCCATACATCGCCTACACAAAATTCTTCGAAGGCACCCCAGTCGCTTACGAAACAATCGAGAAAGAAGGCTGGGTACCCAACATCGACGACCTTCGCAAAAAAGTATCAGAGAAAACCAAAGCCATAGTTATCACTAACCCAAACAATCCCACAGGCGCGGTCTATAGCGAAAAACAATTAAAAGAAATAATAAACATTGCAGGCGAATACAACCTCCCCCTCATCTCGGATGAAATTTACGATCAACTCACCTATGAGAAAAAATTCATTAGCACCGCGGCACTCACCAACGATGTGCCCGTAATAGGACTCAACGGCTTCTCCAAAGTCTACCAGATGACTGGCTGGAGACTCGGCTACATGTACTTCAAAGGTCAAGGAAAAATCCTAGATGACCTCCGAATGGGCATCGAGAAGCAGTGCCGCATTCGCCTCTGCGCAAACACGCCGGTCCAAATCGCGGGCGCAGCAGCACTCAACGGGCCTCAGGGCTTTGTTAAAGGCATCGTGGAGAAACTGAAAGCCCGCCGAGATTACGCGTACAAGCGCCTAAACGAAATCGAAGGCGTCTCAACCACTAAACCTGAGGGTGCATTCTACATCTTCCCCAAAATCGAGGACATCGCCACCGGTAAACGCTGGCACAGCGACATGGAATTCGTTATACAGCTCCTCAAAGAAACAGGCGTCTTAATCGTCAACGGCTCAGGATTCGACCCAGTCTACGGAAAAGACCACGTCAGAATAGTGTTTCTGCCGCCGATTGAGGAGCTGGAGCAGGCGTTTGACGCTATGGAAGAATTCATGAAGAAATCTGATAAGAAGGAACGCCACAGTCACGTAGGCTACGGTTAAACCTACCTTATTTTTAATAATCGATCTTTCAGTAGATTACCGCTGTTTTAATTAGGCTTGCTTGTAGAAACCTCCACCACTGATAAGGCCTGCCAACAACTTGCCCTTTTCATCTTTGCCATTAAATTGCACTATTCAGGCAAAACCTCGAATGCAACCATTTGTCACAACAAAGCGTTGCAACATACTATTATTAGCCCATAAAGCAAAGTAAACACAAGGGCTACCCACCTAGTGGGAAATGGGCTGAAAAGACTCTGGCATACTTCAAATAGCAGTTTTATGTGTGTTCCTTTTCTCCTTAATTCCAGCCGGGTCCCAGCAAACCAAGCCCCCAAAAAACCCATTTTCTCATGTAGGCTAATTCTATATAGGACAAGAAGGTACTTCACAACTGAAGAGAGATGGCGACAGCATACCCCGACTTAGCAGTTGTAGGACACTTCTCAATTGACACCCTAAACCTGCCCACAAGAACAGCGCCATTCATAATACTTGGAGGCGCAGTCACCTACACTTCGCTCGCCGCAAAAAATCTGGATGCAAAAACCCAAATAATCTCGAGAGTCGGAGAACATTTTCCCCAAGCGTACCTCTGGTGGTTAGAGCAGGAAGACGTCAACGTGGCAGCAGTAACCCGCCACCCCGACGAAGACACAACAGGATTCGAATTAACATACACCAAAAACTTCAGCGACAGAACACTTAAGCTAAAAACCAAGGGACACACCCTCACATTACAGGATATCCCCCGTGATTTATACGCCAAAGCCGTGCATCTTGGACCCATAGCAAACGAGATCCCCATCGAAGTCGCCTGTGAACTCAAAAAACACTGCGAAGTGCTCTCGCTGGATCCTCAGGGATTAACACGAAGCTTCGGCGCTCAAGGCAACGTGTATGAGAACGCCGCTGAAGTAGACAACGACATATTCAGCCTCATAAACATCTACAAGTCCTCAAAAGACGAAATCTACGCATTAACCGGCGAGTCAGAACTCAAAGCCGCAATACGCGCAGTACATGATGTAGGCGTCGAAACTGTCATCGTAACCAACGGCGCAAAAGATGCAGTGCTCTCCGTTGAAGGCTTACAGAACAATGTGCCCGCTTTCCCCTCCGAAGTTCTAGTAGACCCCACAGGCGCAGGAGACGTCTTCATAGGCGCCTTCTTAACCGAGTACCTCAAAGGCAAAGAGTCCCTCTGGTGCGGCGCCGTCGGTTCTGCAGCTGCGTCTCTGATAGTTGAGTCAATTGGGCCAACTTACTTCGGTAAGAAAGAAGAGATTTATCGGAGAGCCAATGTACTGTATGAAAAAGAACTTAAGCAATAGAGAATATACGGATAATAAACGGATACATGGACGTGACTTGTTTGGGTCGTATCGAAAAAGGCGAAAAATGCAGCGTCAACGGCTGTAACATGGAAGCAGCCCGGTCACTTAACGCTGATAAATGTAAAGCGGCAGGGCTAAATGTTAGCTCTGCAGACAAACGCGCATACATCTGTAAGGAACACTATAAAGACTTCAAAAAGAAAACTAAAAAAGACAAGACCCTTGACAAGTGGCGCTTCGGCTAGAAGGGAGGAAACAAGCACATGCGCATTTTACAATTACACTCTAACTACATAGTCTACAAACCCGTAGAAAAAGAAATCAACATAGCCGAAGATGCAGCTAAAGAGGAGACAAAAGTAGACGAAGTTGTAGTTTTATTCACCGCCATCGAAGAAGGCGACAACGCTGCAATGGCTCAGAAAGCCATCAACGATGCCCGAGCGTTTCTCGGCAAAATTAAAGCCAACAGAATCCTTATTTACCCATTCGCTCACCTGAGCAGCAACCTATCCCAGCCCAGCCAGGCACTCGCCATAATCAAAGATATGGAGGCATACGCCAAAGAGAAGGGCATAGATACCTTCCGTGCACCATTCGGCTGGAACAAGCAATTCACAATATCCATCAAAGGCCACCCGCTCGCTGAGCAGGCGAGAAGCTACGCTCCACAAGCCGCAGCCGCCGCCCCCCAAGAAGGCGCACCTTGCGAAGCAAAGAAAGAAGAGGAGCCAGTTTCAGCCGCGCTTAAAGCAGAAGACACCATGAAATCCTACTGGCACATCCTGCAAACCGATGGCTCACTTGTACCCATTGAAGAGTACAAGTTCAAAGGAAAGAGCAACCTACAGAAATTCAGCCAGTACGAAATCAAGAAAACCCGCGCAGTAACACAGATGCCGCCCCACGTTCCACTCATGAAGCGCCTAGAAATCGCTGACTACGAACCAGGCAGCGACCCAGGCAACGTCAGATGGTACCCCAAAGGCCGCATGATAAAGTCACTGCTCGAAAGCTACGTTAGCCAACGCGTCGCACAATACGGCGGCATGGAAGTTGAAACCCCAATCATGTACGACTTCCACCACCCGAGTTTAAGCAGTTACCTTAACAGGTTCCCAGCGCGCCAGTATGTACTCAAATCAGAAGACAAAGAACTCTTCCTGCGATTTGCAGCATGCTTCGGCCAGTTCCTAATGGCACACGACGCACAATTCAGCTACAAACAGATGCCAGTTAAACTCTACGAACTCACACGCTATAGCTTCAGACGCGAGAAAAGCGGCGAAGTCGTCGGTTTAAAGCGTCTACGCGCGTTCACTATGCCTGACTGCCACGCATTCTGCGTTGACCTTGAGCAGGCAAAGAAGGAATTCAATATCCGCTTCGATCTCTGCATAAGCGTCCTAGACGACATCGGCTTAGTAAAAGACGACTATGAAATCGCCATGCGCTTCACTAAAGATTTCTACGCAGAAAACAAGGAATTCATCGCTAGTATAGTTGCGAAATTCGGTAAACCTATACTCGCGGAGGTATGGAATGAACGGTTCTTCTACTTCGCGTTGAAGTGGGACCTTAACTTTGTGGACAACCAGGACAAAGCAGCCGCGCTTTCAACAGACCAGATTGACGTTGAAAACGCTAAGCGCTACGGTATACAGTATGTTGACGAGAAAGGCGAAAAACAGTACCCGCTTATTTTGCACTGTAGCCCCAGCGGCGCACTGGAACGAGACATCTACGCGCTGCTCGAGAAGGCTTACCGTGAACAGATGAAGGGCAACTCGCCGATGCTTCCACTATGGCTCTCGCCAACTCAGGTCCGCTTGATCCCCATTAGCGACAAATTCCTCGACAAGGTTGAAGCAATAGCCCAGCAAATCTCCGCCAAATGTATCCGAGTGGACATCGACGACTCTTCAGCTACACTGCAGAAGAAAATCCGTGAAGCAGAACAGGAATGGATACCATACATTATCGTGGTAGGCGAGAAAGAGATCGAGTCAGGCACACTCTCCGTTCGTATTCGTGAATTGAAGGGTAAACAGGAAGCTATGACCGCTGAGCAACTCATCGCGGCGGTTCAGGCAAAGATTGCTGGTAAACCGTTTAAGCCGTTGCCGCTTCCGATGTATCTGTCCAAGCGCCCTGTATTCCACGGTTAAACGCTCGGGGTTTTTTTACCCGACCTTATTTTTATTTTAGATAATCGGTTCTTCGCTTTTTTTCCAGGCGGTTTGACGGGTTAAAGATTAATAAATATGGCATATAGGATTCGTATGTATCACAGGGATAACCTATATCAACGAATTGGACAATATGGAAAGGCTATCAAGAAGGAATCAACAAATGACCAACGAACTGCAAATCTACATAGACGGCAAGTACTATCCAAAGTCAGAAGCAAAAATCTCCGTCTATGACCACGGTTTCCTATACGGCGACGGCGTGTTCGAGGGAATCCGTGCATACAACGGTGTTGTGTTCAAACTCAAAGAGCACATTGACCGCCTGTACCGTGGCGCACACGCTATAATGCTAAACATCCCCATGTCTAAGGAGGAAATGGTGCAAGCCGTAGTTGAAACCTTACGTAAGAATAACATGAAGGACAGCTACATTCGCTTGGTTGTCTCTAGAGGAACAGGCGATTTAGGCTTGGACCCCCGTAAATGTCCTAAAGCCACAGTTATCATAATTGCCGATACAATTAACATTAAGGCAGGTAACGCTTCAGAAACCGGCGTTACAGCACTGATCACTTGGGTTAGAAGGAACCCAGTGGACGGAACTACAAGCGAAGTCAAATCACTCAATTACCTGAACAGCATCATGGGAAAACTAGAAGCTAACGCAGCAGGCGCAGACGAAGCCATATGCCTTGAACAAAACGGTTACATAGCAGAAGGAGTCGGCGAAAACATCTTCATCGTCAAAAATGGCGAAATCCTGACACCTCCAAGCAGTACGGGCGCACTTGAAGGCATCACCTCCGACGCAGTCCTAAAACTATGCGATAAACTCAAAATAAAAGTCACCGTAACCAACCTAACCGCATACATGCTTTTCACCGCTGATGAGGCCTTCTTTACTGGCACCGCCATGGAAGTAGTTCCAATCCGCGAAGCCAACAAGCGTGTTATCGGATCAGGCAAGCCAGGTCCAGTTACAAAGAAGCTTATGGTTGAGTTCAAGAAGGTTATTGCGGACCCAGCTAACGGCGTCCAAATCTAAACCTTCCTTTTTATTTCTCTTTGCTTTTGAAGAAGAGAATGCCACGCTGCTACTTCATCTTCCATAGCTTTTTGCAGAAACAGCTGTTTTTGGTTCAGCGTCGCTGATGGGTTGCAGATTAGTTGCGGGCTTTCTACAAGTCGCTGCAACACCGTCTTTTTAATAAGCTTTTAATATTCTACGGCACTCTCAAAAAGTGGCTATGGCATTAGCCGTGGCTTCCCGCCTAAACCGCAGCCTAACCGGATGCTGATAATGCCTACCGGGAAAATTGGAGGTATACTGTTTGAAGTGGATAGGGTTTGCTCTCTTAGCGTTAGGCGCGGTTGCTGGAGCTTTCCTCCGATACAAGATGGTGGAGTCACCCGCAACCCTGTATGGTTTGCCCGTTAACGTCTTAGCAGTCAATGCGGTGGGTAGCTTCATTTTAGGGCTATTCTCCGTCCTCTCACTTGGGTTGAACCTGAATCAAGAGTATGCGTTGTTTGCCGCTGTAGGTTTCTGCGGCTCCTTTACAACTATGTCGTCGTTTGCGTTGGAAACCACTAACCTGCTGGAGAGCAACCAATACGTGTTGATGGCGCTAAACATTCTGGCAAACGTGGGGCTCTCGCTTGGAGCAGTGATAGGCGGCAGAGCATTAGGTAATGTGTTAATGGAGCGTTTTATTAGTTGAAGCAGAAAATGTGGCAGTTAATAATTCGCATAAAGAAGAACGACGAAGTCGGCGGCAAACGGCTTCAGTCCCTAATCATGGATTGCCTTATCAAAGGGAAAGTTTCAGGTGCAACAATCTGGACAGGCGTGGATGGTTTTGGTAAGCGTGGCAAATCAACGCTTCATCTAGAGGGCGTTACTGTGAATATGCCTCTGATTATTGAGGTTGTTGATTTACAGGAGCATCTGGAGCCTTTGTTGCCCGCGCTTAAGATGATTGTGGGCGATGACGGGTTGGTTACTGTCCAAGAAACCTATGTTTTTTAGGCAGTGGATTTTTTTCAATATCTTGTGCTTTTTTATGGGTTTTTTACATTGAACTTTTAGTAACTATTCTGTTGCGTAATTGCTGGGTTTAGCGTTTGAAAGCCTTTTTTTGCTAAATATTTATATGTAAATGGCGCTCTTTAGATTGGGTAAGGCTGGCTATTTCTGCAAATCTAGCCAGTCTTATACAAAAATATTGTAAGGAGAAAAAGATAGTGAAAACTACACAAAAGTTAGCAATGGCGCTATTAGTCGTCTTTGCGATATCAGTAGTTACAGCAATTCCCTTGAATTT
>Ga0123335_1002317_pt1 | contig 28723 bp, 23 predicted proteins | sample BiotimSIPDNA_2_FD_89707 | JGI IMG/M metagenome (GOLD analysis project Ga0123335, IMG submission 89707) | Anaerobic biogas reactor microbial communites from Washington, USA - Biogas_R2 time_0 SIP DNA | ecosystem: Engineered > Bioreactor > Anaerobic > Unclassified | place: Washington, USA... | reverse complement strand
AGAAGCCAGAGATGCGGCAACACTCTGAAGAACTGTATTGATGTTGCCCCCTGAGACAGGAATTACAGCGTTGTAAACAACAGCCGCGAGTGTCGGGTTTATAGCCTGTGCCCTGACAGTCGTAGGAGCCTGTTGATTCGGGTTATTGTAATTCAGAACCATGATATATACCGTGCCAGCCCTGTCTATCCCGTAATTAATCGGAATGGTAGAAGGGCCCGGAGCTCCCAGGGAAGGAGTTGTCGGAACCCATTGTGGCTGTGAGTTCAGAATCAATACCGGCAAAAAGAGGAGTATTGCCATTGTCAGCGCTTTCAGGGAAAACCGTACCCTGAAGCTGCCGTGGTTAAAAACGGAGGAGCTATTCATATCAAATTCTGTTGTTAACATTCCTTTGTGCAGCCTTATCCTGCCATACTCATGACTATAAGTTGTTTTATAAGGATGCACGGGGCTACATTACCTTTATCTATAAGAACTAATTCTTTAACGTTTTATTTAAGATTTGGATACATTTTATTTACGTAAATGCTGTTTTATTGTAACTTACCCTGTTTAGTAGGTACCTGATTGATGAATTTGGATGTTAATTTTTATAATTTTAAAATCTTGCATAACCCATGAGGGATTTTACAACAGATAAACTGCAATTGTTGCTTTCGTCCTTGAAATCAGTTAATTACGACTTCAGGACGGTAGCTGGATATATGAAGGCTCCCTCCTCTTCGGCGGTTATCCTGCGCCATGATGTTGACGCCAGACCCCACAATTCGATGAAATGTGCAGAGATGGAACACCGTCTCGGAATTTCCGGAACTTTTTACTTCAGGGCAGTTCCGGGAAGCTATGATGAAAGCATCATAAAACAGATAAGCAGCCTGGGGCATGAGATAGGGTATCATTATGAAGACCTCGCTGCCTCGAAAGGCGACTTTGAAAAGGCTATCACCTGCTTCTCGGAGAACCTGGCAATACTCCGCCGGCTTGCTCCTGTGGAAACGATATGTATGCACGGAAGCCCGATGTCAAAACATGACAACAGGCTGCTGTGGAAAAAGTATAGTTACAGGGATTACGGAGTGATTGGTGAACCTTACCTTGACATTGATTTTCAGAAGGTTCATTACATGACCGATACGGGAAGGAGATGGAACGGGGAAAGGTTCAGCATCCGTGACAGGGTAACGGCGCCCGGGAGCAGGCCAAAGAGCAGGCAGGAATTCCATACAACAAATGACTTGATAGATGCTGCCGGAAAAGGGATACTGCCCCCGGTAATGATGCTTACAATTCATCCCCAGCGCTGGGATAACCGGCTGATCCCCTGGCTGTATGAACTGTGCTGGCAAAATACAAAAAACGCCGTCAAGGGTGTCCTGACGGCGTTACAAAGCAGATGAAGCTTCATTTACTTGAATATCACCGAAATACTGTAAACCTCGTCACTGATAAACCTGACGAAGTAGTTTCCTGACTTCAGGTTGTTCCTTTCGACCACAATGGGCGAGTTGTCATTAACAGGAAATGATTTAATCAGTGTGCCCGAAAAATCGCAAAGTTCAATTCTTGCCTGACTGCAAAGGCAATCTTCATCAAACCTTACTGTAAATCTCTCTCTTGCAGGATTGGGATAAACGGTAAAAGGTATCTGATGGTAAGACTGCTTCGGATCTTTCTTTTCATAAAGGCACTCCCCGATGCAGTCGCCATGATCAAGGTGAGCCTGAATGCCATTTATCCCGATCCATAGTGTCTTGCCTTTATGGCAGACCGGGAGTTTTCCCCCGGTGTAAAGATCAAATCTGAATGAAGTGAAAAACTCATGCCTGGTGGAAGGAGTCCAGTTGGGGCCTTCTCCCGCATATTGGGTCTGAGACCACTTCATTCCACAGGCATCATACTCCAGTGTACGAAGGTTCCAGTTACTCCACCCCGCACCTGCCGGATACTGGGTATAAAACTGCGTCATCAGCCCCCTGTCACTGTAATTATAGATTATGCGGTAATCAATGGCGCCACCAGGTCTTGATGCAACACGACTTTCAAGCTGGCCGAGATCATTGTACCAGTGCTCATTCACTGACGGAAGGGTCCATGCGTTGTTCCTCCAGTAAATCGTTTCAAACCGGGTGACTCTATTCTGAGTGTCAAATAGATAGTTGTGTTGCAGCCGGTCTTCAGTCCATGCATCGTTGACCCATCTCTGGTACCTGATTGAGGCCGTTCTTCCAAGCTGATCATATTCATTCAGGTAACGATTTACAGCTTTCCACTCACCTGCCCATATATAGTTGGTTGAAGATTCGTTCCTTCCGGTGCTGTTGTAGGTATACACCGAAAGAGCTGCTTCCGTACCGGTCTGATAATCCTTGGTAAGCAATTCAGTGAGTCTTCCTGAGGTATAAATGTAATACTGGACCTGGTACAGTTGCCAGTCAGAGACAGCACTATCCCACCTGTATACAAAGGCAGAATCGGTCTTGAAAAAATTTCTGTATCCACTCTCTTCTTCCAAAGACTTTATTTCGGGTATTCCGGCATACTTCCAACCCGGAATGATACCCATAGCGTCCTGCAGGCCGGCATATTCCTCTCCGCCACCGGGATAAAAACCGGTAATATCAGGTTGGCCCTGAATCTCACTCGTGGCCAGAACCAGTATAACAAATACAATTTGTAGCATTGCTGTTTTTTTCATCCTCCAGCTCATTTTGAGTGTTATTGACTGCTTAAACGCCAATAGCGGCGGATTGTTTCTTTCGTATCACCCGGTGTTCTGCACATTCCCGAACCGGGACAACACTCCCGGGTCAGACAGCGCTTCCTCAGCACTCTCCGGATAACCCTCCGCAAGCCAGACAAGGAATGATGTTACATCAATCTTTTCGGCCAGCATTGACCTGCGCCGGGCCTGCCACTCCTCCTTCAGACCAGGAATAGCAAGAAGCTCCTTCGTCTTTTCAATGAGCCTGTCAAACTCTGCCGGAGTGAAGGCATATGTAAGCCTGTATCTCTTCTCCTCCTCTTCAAGTGATGAAAGACGTCCGGCAAAGGTATTGCATCTCAGTGAAGGCACACCCATGACTGCAGCTTCGGAAGACATGGTCTGACTGTCACCCACGAAAGCGGTGGAATAATAGAGCAGGGAGTGAATCTTTTCGGGAGAGACGGAGAGCCTGTACTTCGCCAGCTCCTGCGGTATTTCCTTCTCCGTGGTGATAATCACCCTGCCGTACTCCTCCAGCAGCCTCACCAGTATCAGCTTCTGCTCCATACTCAGCCCCCTGGCTCCCTTGTCATGATGCGCCCTGAAAGCATTGAATCTGAGCACAAAGTACCTTTCACCGGGTGAAATACCAGCCTCTGCCGGAACGGACGGGTCAGGGGTAAACCGGTTCGGATGAAGGTAGGCAAGCTCATGGTAACCGGGGTAAAAGAGAGTCCTCTTCTTCTTCCTGCTCCCCCTCAGAGAGTCAGGCGAAACAACAAGGTCCGTAAAAGGATGCCCAAACATGGTCATGAGCGGTTCAACTGCATCATCATCATCATCAAGCATAATCGATTTCATTCCGGAAAGCTTTGATACATGAGCAATTGTTGGTGTTGATCCCAGACCAAGGCTGATTTTCTCCTTGCGAACCAGACGCAGCATCCTCATATTGTAGATCACCTGGCTGACTGCCTTCCCGGATATGCTGTCAGATTTTTTTCCGAGAGTAAAGTATGGAATATCATATAAATCTAGTAGTTGCTTTGCAGAGGCAATTTCCTTCACTGTTACGGTAATCTCATGCCCCTTCCCACTCATCTCATGATAAAAGTTCCTGAAAAGGTGTACATGGGCAGGGTGCCCTATGTCAATCAGTATCCTCATTTTTCTCAGCAATTATTGTCTCCGCAGCATATACCTGCCTCCCGGTTTCTGTGATCACCCTGAAGTCTGCAGGAATAATCACATCCACCTGGCTACCGAACCGTATCATTCCAATCCAGTCGCCCTGCTTTACCTTCTCTCCTTCACTGACATAAGAATCAATGCGTCTGACCAGTCTGGAGGCAATCTGCACAATCCCAATCTTAACCCCTTCGTTTGCCACAACACATGTATTCCTTTCATTCTCGCTTTGCGAAGCTTCATCTTTCAGCGACAGAAATTTACCGCTAAAGTGACGGTTAAGTATTACCTCTCCAGAAATGGGGGCACAGTTTTTATGTACATCGAAAGGGGTCATGTTTATACCTATGTGCCATCCTCCATCATTTAGAAGAGAGGTCTTTGTCAGCTCCTCAAGCCGTGATACCTTCTGCTTCTTAACCGATTCCGGAACCTCTCTTTCCGTCAACTTTTTTATGTAGATTATCCTGCCGTCTGCAGGGGAAACTATCTGCCCCGGGCCTGCTGAAACCCTTCTTCTGGGAACCCTAAAGAAGCGAATCATTGTCATGACAAAGGCAAGAAAGATTACCAGGAATACCAGCACAATACCGGTAAACAGCCACTTCCCGGAGATATGCGGACGTATAACAATGAAGACGGCAAAAGCTGATATGATGGCCACAGCAGGATTGTCACTCCACAGATACCTGCTGCCTATACGCGTCTTACGGCGCAGGAAGAGATACAAAAGTGTACTCGCTGCCAGTGAAGTGATGAGAATTACGAGAAAACTCTGAAGAGGTTCCATTTAGCGGTTTATGATAAAATCGGGAAGATAAAGCTTTTCAAAGAACCAGGGAGCAGGATCATCAGGTGCCCACACCGCATCCTGAACAGGGCGGACTCTCCTGTTCCAGTACCCCGCGCCCCTGAAGAGGAGGGCAAGCCTCACCGGTATATCAGTTGCTGCATGGCAGAATGAGGCCTTGCTGTACCCTTCCGCCGGTACAACCGGAAGACCAGCCAGATGATCAAACAGAAGCGGAATGAAAGGTGTTCCGGTTTTTTCAGCTATGATGTGCCACTTCCACGTTCTGGGATTGACCTCAAGCAACCTGAAAGTCCCGTCTCTTGCATCCCTCTTGAACTCCACCTCGCAAAGACCATTGTATCCTGCAGCCTGCAGCAAACGCTCACCATACTGCTCCGGTTCGGGAGAGTCTGCTACCTCCGCGTAGGTTGTGGCATTCCCGAAGTCAACAGGATGCTGGCGCATCCTGCATACGGTAAGAGTGGTGTATTTTCGGCCTCCGAGGTAAAGGAAACAGGCCGAGAACTGGTCACGTCCGTCACCTGGAATAACTTCCTGTATAATAATTTCAGCGGCAGGTATAACCTTCAGCGCCCTGTCATAGGCAGCCCTGAGTTCATCCCTGTTGTTGCAGAAAAAGACCTTCTTCCCGGTCTTCCTGTAAAAATCATACATCACGGCAGGTTTCACTATGCAGGGAAACGGAATGGCAGCATCTTCCAGATCATCAGCCCCCTCAGGAAAGAAGGTAAGAGGTATGGGGATGCCTGTTTTGTCTGCAAGCCTGTATGTGTTGATCTTATTGTAGAAGATGTCGGTAACCTCGCTGCTGTCAGTGCTTACCCTGTAGTGGCGGTTCAGCTCATCCCTGTTGCGTGAGAGCATCCTGACGTGAAAATCGTTGGTCGGGAAAATCACCCAACCCTCATGGTCTGACATGAAGGTCTTACTGTCAAGGAATCCATGCAGTTCATCATTGCTGACCCTGTAAAAAGCCCGGCAATACCGTGACCTTCGGGCAATGCACCTTGAAGTCTCATCAATAACTACCGATGAGATACCTCTCCTGCCAAGTATCCTTACAATCCCCAGAGCCTGCACATGGCCTCCGAGGACAATGGCACCCCTGCCATCAGGCGATGACTCTTTCATAGACCTCCCTTAATTTCTTTGCCACAGACCCTGAGTCGAGCCCCAGGCTTATTATCCTTTCCCTTCCGGTACTTCTCCCTTTTAAACTGAGTGCAGCCCTGATATTCTCCGCCACATTCTCAGGTTCATGTGAAGAGATAAAGCAACCCTCTGCTCCGCCCGCCAGCCATCTGACATCGCCAACATCCGTTGAGACCACCGGGCAGTTGCATGCCATTGCCTCCTTGACCACGTTGGGACTCCCTTCCCATTTTGATGTAAGCAGCAACAGATCCGCCGCATTAAGATACGAGGGAACTTCATCATGAGGTATTCCTGAAAGGAAGATCAGATCAGCCTTCGGGTCACCAAGCAGTTCCATTGCCTTTTCTGCCAGAGCGGGATTCTTTTCACGACGTTCTGCTGAAGAACCGAATAGTACCATCTTTCGTGCAGGAGCATAACCGATATGTGCCCGGGCATCTGCCCTGTCTGCCGGTCTGAACAGCCTGATATCAACTCCGTTGGGAATCACTTCAGCCGCCTGAAGACCAAGCTTATCCTTCATCTTCTGCGATTTTACAACGGTGGTATTCCATCTGAGACGGTAAAAAACACGGCTCAGCCCCCTTACCACAGGCGACATATGAACATCAGACCCCATCAGTGACACCACCAGCGGAAATCTCCCTGCCAGTGAAGCGACAAAGGCACTCAGGCTGTAGTGGGCATGCACCAGGTCATAACGGCCACTCTTCCAGGCTCGCCTGACAGCCGGAACAGCAGAGAGATATCCTGAAATGCCCGGGCCTGAAAGAAGGTAATCAACCTCTATTCCTGCCTCCTTAAGCGATTCCCCCTGACTTATGACAACCTGGCCCGGCTTCCCGTTTTTCCCGCTTGATACAAATAATACCTTCACTGCAGTAACCCTGTACTGACTTCGTTTCAATCCTTCGTACGGTCAACTACCAGCCTGAACTTACCACTTCCTGATACGGCAATCTTGTCCACAATCCTGATCTCATAACCGATTCTTCCCTTCAGGTATTCACTCAGCGCCTCTTCAATTATCTCCATATCTGCAGGTAAAAACCTCTCAGAAGTCTCCAGGTTGATGCGCAGCATGTCTGCGTCAATCTTTTCAACCTGGTACTGTTTCAGCCCGTTTACCTTTTTGAGCAGCATACTGCCGAAGAAGCTGGGTACTGAGAGCATTCCGCCATCAGGAAGGGTTATAATGTCAACCTCGCGGCCGGAGACTGCCCTCAGCCTTGAGAAACCTATGCTGCATTCATGGCTGCTGCCTTCATCGGGTATCGCCATATCACCGTTTTTGTAACGGAGCATCGGGAATGCAAAATTGTCAAGGTCAGTTACATAAACCTCCCTGTTCCCGGCTTCATCAACCGGCTCCCCGTACTCAATATAAACATGAGGGTCAATGATATGGTAAAGGCCACATTCAGCACACTCATAGGCAATGCTGTTAACCTCACTGCAGCCGTATGTGTCATAGACAGGACCGATGGCCTCCTCTATTGACCTTCTCTGATAATCATGCAGGTTTTCAGCGGTGGTAAGGACATATCTGGGCGGATGGCTTAATACCAGATTATTGTTCTTCAGGTACTCCGCAAAATGGCATATTGCATTCGTGTACCCGTCAATGTAATCATACTTCTCCCTGGTAATAGTATCGTAAAGGTCGCGCAGCCGGCTGCCGTCATGGAGGGTGTATGCAGGAAACTTGTGATGCCTGAAGATTTTTGCCTTTAACCTTGAGGTGAAACGACCCCACTCCTCATTCACCGTTGTGGGGTTGCCCCAGATGTGCAGTCCCTTCATTGACATCCTCCACCCGGAGAATGACCAGCCCAGAAGATGTGCAGCCAGCCCGGCGCTGGTAGCCCTGCTGTCTTTCCTGTAAAAGATTGGCTGGCCGGTTGACCCTCCTGATGACCCTGCAGAGAGCTTTTTGTTCCGGTAACCGGAAGCAATCAGCTCCTGCCAGTGATCCTGCAGATCCTTTCTGGTAAGGGGAGGGATGATCCTCATCTGTTCCAGTGATGTGAAATCTTCCGCAGAAAAGCCACACTCCCGGAATCTCTCACTGTAAAAAGGAACATCACGTTCACAGTGCACCAGCAACTGCTTCAGCCTGGCAAGCCTGTAAGCTTCCGTCTCACTACGCGGAGCATCTCTCAACCGCTCGAAACGGTTAAGATACCGAAGAGTATTCTGCCCTTTTATGAGATCTGACAGAAAGATACTGAATCTTGTCATATATCATTTTTTGGATTTCCCCTCAGGGGGATCTCTCTATCTTCTGCAGCAGCCATGGCAATTAAGAGGCTGAGGATAGTATAAAGAGTGCTGTTTGCCGCCTGCCCCGAATCAGCCATAATCTCCTGATTGAAAAATCCGGGGTGAACATACACCTTTCTGAAGAATTCCGCATTGTGCCTGAAAGCCCTGCCCGCGCTGAAGAGGTCAGTTGCCGGATCCAAAGGCCTGCTTTTCTTCCTTACATAACCCCTGACCACTTTAAGCCTGCCGGCAAGAGTCAGAAGATCATCCGGACAATAACCCTTGTCTGTGATCATCTTTCCCAGCTGCGGAGCAGCCTCTCTTATGATCTGTGCATAAAGAACCTGTCCCTTGTATCTTTTAAAGGGGTTCTTCTCAAAAAATTCAGAATAGACCCCGGCATATCCGGTTCCCAGAATGATCTTCATGAATTCTGCATCAAGAAACGGGGTCCGGTTCTTGAGATGTATGTACTGATTTACCATCTCTGCCCCGAAATACTTCCTGAAAACCTCTTCGAAGATGAAAACATAAAACCTTTCGTTCCTGGTCAGCTCTCTGTAGTTCCGGTTGAAACAGGGCAATGTCAGCAGGCTCTGCTTCAGCTGATCCCACTCCTCATCAAATGCCCCTTTGGCCAAAGAGCTGAACTGGCTGCTCCCGCGAATGACCTCGAATGCCTCATCAGCGGAGTTGCTGCTGAAGAGCGATACCAGGTTCGGTGAAATTGTAACACCCCTGACATTTGCTGCCCGGAATAGTTCGCTTCCAAAGTTTCCGGTAATCATACAATCTGAATGACGCTTGAGTATCTTTGCCGCATAAAGATAATGACCGCGAACAAATGAGGCTGTTCCTGATGCATTCAGTATAAACTCAATACCGTTGTCGAGACTCCCCGTTCTGACATAATCATCATCAAGCAATATCTTCAGGTAAGGCAGCCCTGCTTCCCCGGTCACCAGGTCAGGAATCTCAACATCCTTTGATCCGGGTGCCCCGAAGCTGAAGCAGAGCATGTCACCACCTGCAGCCAGGCCTGCAGCCACAAGCGTTCTGCTGTCAAGGCCCCCGGTAAATGCATTGAGATACTTACCGGCCGGAATATATTTTTTAACTGTATCAAGAAAAGCTGCGTTGACGCTCTCCCCTGCACGCCTCCATGGCAGCGGATCAGCTGAAAAGAGGTCTTCCGTGGCCGTATGCCTCACAAGCTTTACTGACCCCTGCCTTACCTCCATGTAGCTGTTTGAGGGAAGCAGGCTTATCCTTTCAATTATACTGTAATTAAAGAGAGGATAATTGAAGAGTACAGTCTCCAGGACGAATCTGCGCGAAACAGTGTCAAGGCCTGCATAGCGACCAAGTTCAAGTGCATTACCTGACAGAACCACTTCTCCCTCTTTTTCACAGTAATAGATAGGAAGGATGCTGAACAGCGAATTCCCGGCAAAGAACTCCCTCTCCTTCCTGTTGAGTATCAGGAAATAATAGTGACCGCGTACCCGCGAAATGAGTGACACGGGATCAATTACCACATCCGGATCTGTAACAAACTCATCACCTCCCACCGGATCACCCCACATCACCAGCTCATGGACTGAATCTGAGTAGTCAACCACAAAGGGAGGGCTCTTCACAAAGAGTTGCTTCAACCCGGAATCCGGTACAGCTGATGGGATCTCCAACAGAAAGTCCGTCATTATTATCTCCTCTGTTTTTGCCTATATGTTTCTTACCCTCCTGGAGATGTTCAGGAGCTGGTACCATGGTGCCTGACCCGAAAAGGCCCTCATCCTGAATCTTGTCCGGGCTCTTTTTACAGGGCTTGAAAGGTCCACCACCGCTCTGTCGGGAATTCTTGCCACATCATCTCTTCTCACCCCTCTGGCCTTTCCTGTTGTGGTCATGCGGTAACCGGCTTCCAGCGCCTTTCTGTGTAGAAAGTCATTGTTGGCGCCGTGCGGCCAGCATAGAAAATCTACTGATTTGCCAAGTTTCTCGCCGATGATCTCTCTTGACAGGGTAATCTCCCGGGTGACACGGTCATCATATTCCTGGTCTGTCTCCCTGCCAACAATCAGTCTGTCACCGGCACAATAGGCTTCATAAAGCGGTTGTGCCAGCCTGAAGGCAGCCTCCGGATCATATGAATCAAAGTCAAAATCCCTAAAGAGCGCCACACACTCATCGATAAAATCCGGATTGATCTCCACCTTCCTTGCTACCAACGCCGGTCTCTCCTCGAACAGCGGGAATCCATAAGGTAAAACTGATCCCAGATCAGGCATACCAATATAATAAGGTTTTATCTCCGGATGGGCATTGATGGCCGGATAGAGAATATTGCCACCTGGATGATGGAATCCGGTAAGTCTTTCAGACACAAAATACTTTGTATGCGTCAATGAGTGAGATTGTATGTCAATCAGCCCTGAATCCTGCATAATGCGCATCTCATCCCATGAAAGAAATCCCCATCCGGGTATCGTGCCGTCGCTACCGGAATCAACAGCCCGCTCTTCGGAATTTGGGCGACAGCCGGCACGTTTATCAACAAATTCAGGAGAGACAAAGATTGTTGCCTTCATCCCATGTTTTTTAAGGAGGGGAAATGCATAAACCCAGTTGTCAAGATATCCGTCATCAAAGGTTATGAGCAATGGGTTTTTCACGGGTGGCATCTCACCTGTTCTAATCTTCAGGTATTCCCCGGGTGAGATTGTTGTATAGCGCCTGCCCAGCCATACCAGGTGTTTCTCAAAAAGCTCCGTACTGACGGTCAGGAAACTCTTTTCCCAGTCAGGCTTTACCGGCCCTACACTGTGATAATAAATAACCGTAAGTCTGTGCCGATTAGTCATTAAATGAGGTATATATGGCGTTCAGCTTTTTAATATAGGCCTCTTCAGAAAATCTCTTGCGGAAATCACGGCATGCATTCCCGGCTGCAGAGAGAAGGGCTTCATAATCACGGAGCCTGGCAATCACCTGTTCTGCAATATCTTCCTCTGTTGAAAGAAGAAAGAGAGGATAATCGCGGAAAATCTCCTGCATTGAGGGTATGCCTGAAGCAATAACGGGAGTTCCACACAGGATGCTCTCCACTACAACATTCCCGAAAGATTCATATTCTGATAAAAAGAGAGTCAAATCAGCCTCCCGGAAGACATTTTCTATATCACTGCGATATCCTTTGAGGAAGATGTAACTCCCGGCCGACAGGCATGTGATCTTATCGTGAAGCTGCTGCTCAAGCGGCCCTGACCCATAGATCTCAAAGAGCGTATTGTCAAGTGTGGTGTGAATTGCCGCAGCTGTTTCTATCCAGCTTATAAGATTCTTTCCCGGGGCCAGTCTACCGGCATAAACTATCTTCATCATCCCCGGTTTCCTCTCATGAGTGGCAGGTGCAAATCTTACACTTCCCACGGGGTTATACACAACATCTATCTCCGGTCTCCGGCTTACCTTTTCCAGAAAAACCTGTCTGCTGTACTCTGAATTGGCAATTACTTTCATGTTCCGACTGAGAGCAAGTCTCCATAACAAGCGACGGACGATCTGCTGGAAGTTGTTGGTCCAGTACCTTGTCCCCCGTATGCTGTAAATGATTCTGCGTGCGCCCGCAAGCTTTAAGGCAAGGAGGAAGTAGGGCCCCAGATTAAACAGGTGAAAAACATCATTCCTGTAACTGCGGGCATACTTCCACAGCCTGAAAAGGGCAACTGAATTGCTTCCTGAGCCACAGGTCACGGGTATGTCGGTTCCTTCGTAAACATCCAGCTGATCCTCAGCACGGGGCCTGATTACAAATACCCGGAAGCTGTGACCGCTGAATGAGCCAACCAGCCTCGAAGACAATACTTCAATACCACCCGGGGCTGAATAGAAATGTACCAGGTGTACCCTTCTCACTGATATTCCTGTTTATCTGAATAACTTTTCACTGATCCTTTCCGCATTGCTCTCCGGGCTGTACCTCTCAATCAGCAATGCCCTCATCAGATCAACGGTTTTAATGCGTTCAGACTCTGCAGAAAGCCAGAAGGCGGCAATCTCTGCTGCTTCATTATAACTTTTGAAGATAGGCAGTCTTATTCCTGCATCCCTGAATATCTCATCCTCCACATCCTTCCTGTGCTCAATGAGAGGAAGGGTGCCCGCAGCAAGCGCTTCCAGAAGGCGCAGATGGGCCCCGTTGATGATTGAAGGATTACCGTCAACCGGGATGATCTTTGTCCTGTTGAACATCCGGTTGAGCTTCTCTGAAGGAATAAACTCCGATCTGCGGAAGAGCGGCTCAAGTTCCGGGAAGAACGGAAACCACCTCTCCCATGCATCGTTGCCGTAAATCCTGGTCCTGAATCCGGCAAAGCGGCTCATAAGCGCAGCCTTCCGGTATCCCCATGAACTCTTGTAGGAAGTCCCGACATAAAGAATATCCGTTTCCTCCTCACCTTCAGTCTCATTGTGCGGCAGCCTGTGATAAACAGTCTCATCCATGCCAGGGATGAAATGCATCGTCCTGTCAAGCCCCGTCATGTTAAGCTGCGCAATCCAGAAAGAGTCGGGAACAAGTACCAGATCAGCATGGGCAAGGCAGGCCAGGTAATAATCATTCTGCGGAGTGTAAAACGGACTATCGCCAAGAAAGAAGATCAGCTTTGAGATTTCACGTATTCTGTCACATGTCTCCGGCATCAGAAATTCAGAGTTGTATACGATAACAATCCCCGGCCTGTAAGCTGACACTTCGGCCATGATCAGTTCATTGGCCAGTTTGAGAAAATAGCGGTCCCACTGGTTACGCACAGAATAAGAAAAACGCTTCACCCGGGTATTGATGAAGAGCCTGTTTTTCCCCAATGCAGCCTTCACATCAAATGTCTTTACCTCTCCCGACATCTTCTCCATGATCGAGGTCAGTATTCTGTTCAGAGATACCCTTGAGGGGCACAAAATCAGTGATCTGTCAGTCATGTTTGATTCTTCGCGGTTTTAATGACAAGTTGTAATAAAGGGTGCTCATCCCGAGAACGATGGCCTGCGGTATCGCCTTCAGGGGCAGAGTGTTGAAGTGAAACTGCTGGCTGCTGGTTGAATGTATGACAAACCAGCCGGCTATGAATATTATGAAGATAAGGTAGCCGTATCGCAACGGCATTGACCTGTTTGACCTCCTGAAAGCGATGTACATCTGGTATGAGAAGTAGAGCAGGAACCCGTTCAGCAGCACGAATCCAACAATCCCGGAGAACATCAGCAGTGTCTGGTTGCCAACGTGGCCGTCGCTGCTCTTAAGCCCCACGTCTGAGAATCCCCATCCGAAAACAGGGTTTTGCTTCCACACTTTCATCACCCTCGGACTCCTGACATCAAGCCTTCGCAGGGTCCCCTTCGCAGTCAGGTCACCACTGCGGATTGACTCGATCTTCAGTAACCTGTCCCTTGAAAACTCAACCTGACTGCGTATTCTGTCAGATTTACTGCCGATAAAAGTAAGCATGACTGACAGCAGCACAAGTACTGCGATTTTCCTGAAATCTATGGTACGAACCAATAACCCTGACATAATGATAATCAGCCCGAAAGCAATCATCCATCCCCTTGTTGCAGAGAGGACAGACATCATGGCTGCAGAGAATACCACAAGCATCAGGAACCAGTAACTAAATCCGCTTCTTCCCTTTACGCTCAGGAAGAGAAGGGCTCCGAACAGCCCGACCAGTGTACTGAAGACATTGTAAAACCTGCGGAAAGCATCATCATCATCAATTTCCTCACCCACTGCCACAATATTTTCGAAAGGGTAAATACCCGTCAGCAATGAGAAAAGCTGAAGGGCAAAGGCTATGATCACCACAATGAAGATAATCCCGAAAAACCTCTTGTATGAATGAAGGTCAGGCATCAGGCGCGGAAGAGAATAAATCAGCAGGAAGGGAAGAGTGGTTTTAAGGACCCTGAAATAGATGTTAAGCTCGGGCGAAAGGCCCATGAACAAACCCCACACTATCAAAAGAAGCATGTATATGCCAAGTACCTGCATATATTTTTTGTAAAACACATTTAAACTGCTTCTCCTGGCTATAACCTTGACCACGCTGAGCAGGATGTAAAACTGGGCAAGCTCAATCGTGGGCAGTCCCGGCAGTATCGTCAGCGTAACTGAATAGAGCCCCATAAAGCCCATGAACCCATCTACCGTCACAAGGAAAAATGCCAGCCACATCGGTTCATCGTCGGAGCGGTAATAGAGAACCAGCACCAGCAGGTACCAGAACGAGGCGATTACTTCCGAGGTGAAATATGTTACGAAGATGGTTACCGCCGTCAGCAACAGGAACCAGACCACGCCCATGTCATATACCGGCTTTGCGAGATCGGCAACAGCTGCTGCCACGGGTGAAGTACCCGGGCTCCGGGGTATCTTCCGGCGGTAAAAAAGTGAACGGATTCTGTTGTTTGGTCTCATCGGGAGAGCGTGGGTATATGGTCAGCGGCAAAAGCCCTTATATCATCAAGAGCCCTGACACGCATCAGCCTGGAAAGCGCCAGGAAGATCAGGACCAAAACCGAACATTTAAGAATAAGCTCTGTCCAGTCAGACATGGGAATAAACCTGACCACGGCATAATTTACTGCCATGCATAGACCGGAGATAACAGCAAGTTTTGAGAGATCCGCACTGAGAGAAGCCGGTCTGACACCCTGATTCTTCACAACAGCGAACAGTGATGCAGCAAGCGCCACTGCCGTTGAAGCAACCTGCCCCAGGATGAGCGCTTTTATGCCCAGACGCCATATAAGCAGTATGCTTGCAAGGATAGATGCCTTCCTCAGTATGTCAATCTTCAGGGTAAGACCGCTCCTGCCTGATGAAAGAATTATGCTCTGATTGAATATGAGAAGGGGGAAAAAGAAACCGTCAAGAAAAAACAGCTGCATGTAAGGCACGGCCGGCAACCACTTTTCCGTCAGTGCCAGTGAAATGAACGGCCGGCTCGCCGCTATCAGGATAACTGTGCCGGCGAACATTATCATGCTGAGCATGTTGAACGACTTCACATAGTTCTTGTTGAACCTCTCCCTGTCATCCTGGACAATTGAAAATGCCGGATATATTACCCTTGTTACCGATATGGAAGACTGCCTGATGAAAAGCTCGTAAAAGCGGTTTGCATTTGTATAAAAGCCAAGATCACGTGCAGTATAAAGTTTTCCTATAAGGGGAAAATAGGCCTTTGTGAAAACCACATCGGTAATTCCCTGAAGCAGCACCTTGTACCCGAACCCGAAAAGCTCCATGAATGATACCCTGTTAAAGACAAACAATGGCCGCCATTTACTTGTAATCCACAGGCCTGCCATGTATATCAGGTTCCCTGCCAGTGTCTGGAATACAAGCGCCCAGACCTCAAAGCCGCTAAGGGCCAGGCTAAGCCCGGTAATGCCTGAGATCAACGCACCGGCCAGACTGAGCCATGTCTGTCTCCTGAAGTTCAGTTGCCTGGTGAGAATTGCAACATGAACCGAACTCATTGAATTAAGTATGATACCAATGGAGGCTACCCTCGTAATATTCACCAGTATCGGGCGATCAAAGAAGTCTGCAATGGCGCCGGCGCTGAAAAAGAGGATGGCCCAGATTGTCAGGGCAGCCATGACATTGAACCAGAAGGCTGTGGAGAGGTCTGAAGGTGTCGCCTCCTTCTTCTGGATGAGGGCCGACGAGAAACCGCCCTGCATCAGCGCCTGCCCAAGGGAAATGAAGATCACTATCATTCCCATCAGGCCATAGTCATCCGGTGACAGTGTCCGCGCTATCGCGACACTGAACCCGAACTTGACCACGTAAACACCAAACGAGTCAAACACACTCCAGAAAAGACCGCTGGCTGTCTTTGCCTTTAAACTCTCCATGATTCCCTTTTGGAACAGTGCGCCCTGATCAGGGTTTCACAGGCTTGTTTATGCGCATCCTGATCCGTCAGAAGCAGATTGCGGAAAATAAAAAGAACCCTTATTTGCCCGTTACCCTGAAAGATTCACAGAACCATGAAATGAATGCAACGTCATAATACCTGCCGTCAGCATAAAAATGATTCACCAGGGTTCCCTCCCTGACTGCCCCGGTCTCAGTCCATGTCTTCATTGCAGGATGGTCAGTACGGACATAGGCGCTGATCTTTTGCAGATTCAAATAATCAAAGGCATAACGGATGAGCAACTCCAGGGACTCCCTGCCAATTCCCTTGCCCATATTATCCCTCTCACCGATTGCCCCGCTGATAAACCCGATCCTTGAAATCCAGTTTATGTTGTTGAGGGAAAAATAGCCGAGGACCTTTTCGTTCTCCCTGGAGACAACAGTGAAAGGAAGGTAACTGTTATTCCTGCTTGTGGCATTCTGCTCATACCACTCCCTCTCCAGCTCATCTGTAACGGGGAACGGGTGAGACATGGTGCTCGACTTGATGAAAAGGTCATTCCGCCATTTGACGGTGTATTCCCGGTCTTCAATCCTGATAGGCCTGAGAATAACTTTTTCTCCTGTAAGCATACTTTATGATTTCAGTTATTTCAATACTATCTTCTTTCCCAGCAGTGCGGCATATTTCTCTGTCCTTGCCCTGACCTCTCCCCTGGTGTCCGCCTCCGCCACAATACATCCCGGCCTTAATGCGCTGTGCGATACCGGTCTGATAATGTCACCGGGCTTTACAAAAAGCGATGCGAACACTACTCCGGGCATGGCGAGAATATCATCATACGGAAGAACCTCCTCAACAATCCTGCCCTCGGGCATCTCAAGGTATTTGATCATCGAAAAGGCCCTGAATGAAGGAGTGCGTGAGGGTTTAAACCCCATGGCAATCTCCACCGCAGCCCTGTCCATGCTCATCCCGGTGGATGACCTCGTCAGGTATGACCCGATGAAATCACCTCCAAGCCTGGCCCCAACCTCAATTATATATGGCCCCTTGTCTGTCACCATCACCTCGGTATGTGAGGCTGAATTCATAACCCCCAGCGCCTTCAGCGCCTTCAAGACAATGGCAGAGACCTCCATCCGCTTTGAAATATCAAGTCCTGCAGGCTGCAGATGCCCAAGCTCAACCGTTCTGGGATAAGGCGTGATAAACTTCTCGGTAAACTGTACGATAGTTGTTTCCCCGTTCCATGTCAGGGCCTCAACACTGTACTCCCTGCCCTGAAGGAACTCCTCTATTATCACATCACCCGTCGAAGAGAAGGCGCTGCTCTCTTTCAGATGGTTTTCAACGTCTTTCTGGTCTTCACATTTGTAAACACCCCTGCTGGAGAAGGCATCGCGTGGCTTGATTATTACAGGGTAGCTCATTGTGTCAGGCAGCCTGATCTGATCACCCATCCTCAGCAGTACACCATTGGCACACGGCACATGGTTCGCAGTGAGCGCCTCCTTCATCAGCCACTTGTCAATGCACCTCTCCGTCACCTCCGGGGAGTTGAACACAAAACCAAGCTCCCGGGCCAGACGCGCCATCAACCGGAGCGGCTTCTCCATCTGCCCCGTTACAATGCCGCTGACATGTTTCTCCAGCGCTGCTGCCTTCGTTGAATCATAGTCATTCCCATCTATGCGGAAGAAGTGATCAGCTTCAGCCTTTCCGGGCGGATCATCCTGCGGATCAATAACCACGGTGACCAGCCCCATCGCCTTCGCCTCACGAATCAGCTCCAGCTGGTTAATCCCCGCACCAAAAATCATAATCGATTTGAACCCCCTGGTCATAGATTGCTCATCTGTAGTATTATCTCACGGCTGACCGGTTTGGCTGCCGATCAGTGCTTCATCCACCTGATCCGGCAAGCGCTTCATTTGCTATCAGGTCAACTTCCAAATACCTTCTTCATTGCCTCAACCACATGATCCTGCTCCTGCGCGGTCAGCGAGGGATAGAGAGGCAGACGGAGCAGCCTGCCGTAAAACTCCATTGCACCCGGCATCTCTTCATCAGTGGCCAGATGACTGTAAAACCTGTTGAGGTGAAGAGGCGAATAGTGCACATTGGCCATGATCCCCTCATCACGCAGTGCATCCATGACCCAGAAACGGTCTTCCGGCGGAACCAGAATGCCGAACAAATGCCAGTTGGTCTTAACCTCTTCAGGTATGCGTATGAAGTCAAGACCCCTGATTCTCTTCAGCCGCTCCAGATAACCCGTGGCAATGCGCTCCCTGAGGCCGTTCATCAAATCAATCTTGGCAAGCTGCGATAAGCCCAGCGCTCCGAGAATATTCGACTGCACATAAGAGTTTCCGGTGTCAATGTATTCATAAAATCCCCTGCTCCGGTTCTCGGAAATAAATGTGTACTTGTCGGTACCCTTCTCTCTCAGCACCCTTATCCTTGCTGCCAGGGCATCATCGTTGGTGACAACAGCCCCGCCCTCACCGGTGGTAAGATTCTTTGTTCCGTGGAAACTGAATGTAGATATGTCAGCCAGGGTCCCGGTCTTCCTGCCCTTGTAGAGCGAACCTATTGACTGGGCGGTATCATGCACCACATAAAGCCCGTATTTCCGTGCAAGCTCATTGATTGCATCCATCTCAGCAGGTATGCCTGCATAGTCAACAGGCATAACCGCTACAGTGCGCGGGGTGATGAGGCTTTCCAGTTTCGACACGTCAATACTGCCGTTATCCGGATAAACATCCGCCAGAACAATCTTCAGGTTATTATAGATTGGACCCAGCGCCGTTGAGGTATATGTAAAATCGGGTACTATCACCTCCGAACCTTCCGGGAAATCCTTCGCCCTGAAGGCCAGCTCCAGCGCCGCGGTGGCTGAGTTTACAAACAGAACATGCTTTGCCCCGATGTACTCCGCCAGCTTTTGCTCAAACTCCCGGCATGCCGGACCATCTCCTGAGACAAATGTTGACCTGAGCGCCCTGTCCACGGAGGTAAAGTCATCCTCGTCAAGCATCGGCCGGTGAATCAATACCGGCTCCCTGGTGACCGGTGCACCGCCGTTTATGGCCAGAGCCTTGTTGTTCCTCTCCATAATCAGATAGTCCTGTAATGTGAATAATACTCGTAAAAACTGTATATCCTCAGTAGTTCGTCAATCCCGTCCTCAACGGTACGCGAAGGCTTGAAACCAATCTTTTCAATCTTGTCGAAATTGACAATAAAATGCCTCAGGTCCTTGTCCCTCAGCTCGGAATTGACCACTGAGAACTCGACCTTCTCCCTGATCTTTGCAGCAATCTCATCCTTCGAAAAGTTGAGGTTGTTGCCCCCGGCATTGTAAATCCCGCCCTTCATACTGTTAAAGTGGTTCATGGTAAAGATGTAACAGTCAGCCGCATCCTCCACGTGAATAAAAGTCCTCTTGGCGAAGCTGTCAAAAAGAACAATTACTTTCTCTTTCACAGCCTTATATACAAAATCATTTACCATCAGGTCCATCCGCATCCTTGTGCTGAAACCGAACACTGTTGCAAAGCGAAGCGATACAACATTCGGTTTATCATGAAGTATCTCCTCTGCCGCCAGTTTCGTCAGTGCATAAGTACTGACAGGATCAACGTGCGTCTCCTCATTGCAGGGCACACCTGATTTGCCATAGAGTGATGTTGTTGATGCATTGATAAGCATCTGCCCCGGGGCCAGGTCATTGGCAATCTGACGGGTAGCCTCCACGTTGATGAGCTGGGCTGAGTGCGGGTTTGAGGCGCATGCCGGAAAGCCACTGATACCTGCCAGGTGAAAGATAACGTCATATTCCTTCAACCCCGGAATGCCATTGCGTATGTCATGCCTGATTATCTGCAGGTTCTTCCTCGTGGCCAGATGCATCACAGGCTCATATCCGTACATAAAGTTGTCAAGCAGAGTGACATCATAACCCTGGTCAAGCAACTTTCTGACCAGAACCGTTCCTTTATAACCGGCACCACCGGTAACAAGAATTTTCATATCTGTTTTTAATTGATTGTCTGAAATAATGTGCTTCGGAGTAGATTGAGATACTTTGGGTATATTGAATCCTCCGGTTCGTCAGTCACACAGTATCTGTGCCTAACGTACTGTATATGTGATTGGTAGGCCATGAGCGGCCTGTGCGGTTGTGCCCGTCTGCACAAATATAAGAAAGAACATCCGTCGAGTCCTGTTAAGAAACTCAGAGGTTATCAACATACCACTCAACAGCCCGTTTCAATCCCTCACTGAAACGGACCATGGGCTTGTAACCAAGCAGCCTCACTGCCTTGCCAATGCTGGCCATGCTGTGGGGGATGTCACCAGCACGGTTTGGACCGTGCAGCGGATTCACATCTGCAATCTTCGGATCCTTCTCTGCAAGATAACCCCTGAGCATAGATGTCATCTCATTGAGATTCACCGAGTCGCCACAGGCAACATTATATGCCTGATTTATGGCGGCAGGATTCTCCGCGGTGGCTGCCAGGTTGTTGGCCAGCACCACATTGTCTATGTAAGTGAAGTCACGCGAGTTGCTGCCATCGCCATTGATGACCGGCGACTCATACTTCATGAAGGCCATGGTGAACTTCGGGATGACGGCTGCATAGGGACCGTTGGGGTCCTGCCTGCGGCCGAAGACATTGAAATAACGAAGTCCGATTGTCTCCATCCCGTAAAGGCTGCCAAACACACGCGCGTACTCTTCGTTTACCAGTTTGGTAATTGCATAGGGCGAAAGCACCTTCCCGGTACGTTCCTCTACCTTGGGAAGTTCGGGGGAGTCACCGTAAACTGATGAACTGGAGGCATATACGAAGCGCTGTATCCCCGCGTCGCGGGTGGCGATCAGCATGTTCAGGAAACCATTTATGTTGACCGCGTTTGTTGTTGCCGGATCGGCAATGCTCCTGGGCACACTGCCGAGAGCTGCCTGGTGCAGCACCACGTCAATACCCTTCACGGCCTTATGGCATGTATCAATATCACGAATGTCACCATCAATCAGTTTGAACTTTGGATTGCCCCTGAGGTCGCTGATGTTCTCCCTTTTCCCCGTGGCGAAATTGTCGAGACAGACCACCTCGTTACCTCTCTCCAGCAGGTCATGGCAGATTGATGATCCGATAAAGCCGGCCCCGCCGGTCACCAGCACGCGTTTTTCAGTAAGTAGGTTCATTTAACTAAGAATTTCGCAAGTTTATGAAAACAGCTCGCAGAGCTTACAGAATTGTAAACGCAATTGCCTGTCAAAAAATTGGCTGAAGGCCGTTAAGCTTTGTAAAATGGCATGTTTATTTAAACACAATCTTCAAAACAACCGGCTCCGGCATTCTCTTCCCTCCGCGTCTGGCCGGCACCCATTGCGGCCCATCAATCAGCAACCTGAAAACCTCATTGGTGAATGAATGACCTGGTGAACTTACAGCCTTCAGATCGGAAATCGTACTGTCTGCCTGAACCGTAAATGAAACCACAACCTCCTGCCGCACCACAGGTAAAATATCTTCGGGATATTTCAGGTTCCGGGCAACCCACTCCCTGTATCTCTCCCAGCCACCCAGAGGAGAGGGTGCCAGGCTGATAAGTGAATCCTCCCCGCCGGCTTCTGTCTTAGCCTGATCACGGACTTCCGCAACCGTTCTTGTCTTCATGGCTTCTACCTTAGCCTGATCACGATCTTCCGCAACCGCCCTTATCTTCATGGCTTCTGCCTTAGCCTGATCACGATCTTCCGCAACCGCCCTTGTCTTCATGGCTTCTGCCCTGGTCTGCGGAGTTTCTTCCTGCAGAGCCTCCACTACCTTCTGGTACTCAGTAACCGGTAATACAACAACCTGTTCATCAGCTACTTCTAAATCCTCAATAATTTCCCCGGCTAAAATAAAGATTTCATCCGTCGCATCTGTCTCTATTTCGTGCTCTGCTATCTCTGCAATCGCAGGCCTGGCATGTGCATAACTCATATTCTCTGCAGGCACGGCAGATTCATATCCCTTTTTCTCTATCGGTTCCGCCATGGCAATCAGGGCAGTGTCGGTGATAACCTCTCCGGCCGGCGCCATATCTTCTTTGTCTGCAACGGCAGCTTCTTCCTTTCCGGGTACTCTCTGTGCCAGTTGGGAGTCAGAGAGCGGTCGCTCTCTCAACAGGGTCACCAGCAGGGCTGAGCCGACAAGCAGGATGACCACTGCGGCTGCAGCCGTCAACCATATTGTACGCGGACGGGCAATGCGCCGCTCTATCCGCGCCTTCAGCTCACGGAGATCAGCCTCGGCCTCCTCCCGGCTGAGCTGCCCGAGGCCTTCCCCGGCCTCCTCCTCGAACTCATCGCGTGGAATTAATATTCTTTTATCCCTTTTCATCTCCTTTCTCTTTGTCCTTCAAAACTCCAAACCTTCAGACCTGTTAATCCAGCAAAACTCCATGCCTGTAAACCTCCAAACCTTCAGACCCGCCAACCTTCAAACCTCCGTACTTTCAGAGCTGCAAACCTTCAACTCTGCAAACCTCCAGGTCATCAGACTTTCAGACTTTCCATGCATATCTTCAGGTTCCTCTTCCCATTCTGTATATACGATTTAACTTTCATCTCGTCTACACCCAGCCTCTCACTTATCTGCCGGTAGCTGCACCCCTCGTAAAAGAACAGCCTGATGCAGTTCCTCTGCTCCTCTCTGAGCCGTTCAATGCACTCCTCAAGTCTCTTCATACCATCCTCCCCGCCGGGGTCGTCCGTCTCACCCCCCTCATCGTCTCCCATAGGATGCATACCTGAAGTATTTTCCATAAAAAAGAGCGGGTCATTCATCATTGCTTCAGCATGAGCCGCCTCGCTCTTCCGGCTCCTCAACAGCATCAGGCAATGATTCTTCGTGACCACGTAAAGCCATGTCCTGAAGTTACCGATCTCCTGCTGCTGCGGCAACACCGTCACCAGCTTCTCAAATATGTTCATCACCTCATCCTTTGCCCACTCTCTCTCTTCCAGGTATTTGAGGCATACGCCGAAGACCAGGTTCATGTATCGCTCATACAACTGCCCTGCCAGCCTGATGTCACCCTCATCGCGGTAACGCTTCAGGAGCTCCTCGTCGCTCCCCGTTTCAGTTTTTTTTCTCAGGAATACCGGCCGCATTCAAATCCGTTTTCGGCAGTTGTCAATCAGAGTATAAACTTACGAAAATCACCCGGTTTTTATCAGCCTGGATAGATCTGATAGGTCAGTTTTGACCGGAACAACCGGAGAAAGAATAAGGGTAGCCCGAAGGGGCCGATGAAATGTCTTTCAGGTCTCTATGGACTTTATCCGTGTAGCCGGCAAAATGGAACCAGCCACCCGACGGTGCTGATAAAAAGTCTCTCCGGATTTTTATCGAATCTGCCAGGGCCGGCCGGCAACCAGGAAATACCCACACGCCAGAACCGATATATAATCTTTCCGGACCTCTATAGACTCTGCCAGGGGCGATCAGCAACCAGCCCCACCCGCCGGAGCCGCCAGAAAAATTTTCACAAACTTTTATGGAATCTGCCCGGCCGCTGCATCCTTACCACAGAATCACAAATCAAAGAACCATGAGAACAATCGCATCAGTAATCGCATTCCTGCTCTTAACTGCAGCAGGACCAACAACACAGATCCTCATTCAGGGCACAGTGACCGACAGCTCCGGCAACCCCCTCAGCGGGGTTTATGTTATGATCGAGGGAACAAAAAACAGCGTCATAACCGGCACCGACGGCTCATACTCCATCAACGCCGGCCTGGAGGCGAAAGTCCTTGTCTTCTGCCTCCGGGGAATGAAAGAAGTTAAGGAACCGATAATGGGAAGAACCATTATTAATGTGGTACTCGAACCGGAGAACGCGGATATCACCGCCATGAACAGGCAAACCGGGAAGGAGAAAAAAACAGACCAGACCGGGGAAGAATGTATTGTCATGGAGGATGAGGTATACGAATACTTAATGGAAGTTGTTTATGACCAGGATTATGCCGCCCGGGCAGGAAGAAACATGAAATCATCATACTACCATCTGCCCCCTGCTGTGCAGAACACCGAGTCATACGCCGGTATCAGCGAGAACGGTTACCGCGATCCGCTGCGCGAGCCTTACTCCACCTTCTCTATCGATGTCGACAACGCCTCTTATTCAAATGTGCGCCGTTTCATCAACCTCGGGCAGAAGGTACCCGCCGATGCCGTTCGTATCGAGGAGATGATCAACTACTTCCGCTATGACTACCCGAAGCCATCCGGCGAACACCCGTTCTCACTCTATACCGAGACAGGTATCTGCCCCTGGAACAGCAATCACTACCTTCTCCACGTTGGACTCAGGGGAAAGGATATCGACAAGAGCGAACTGCCGCCCTCGAATCTTGTATTCCTTATAGATGTATCAGGATCGATGGATTACCCGAACAAGCTCCCCCTCCTGAAATCTGCTTTCGGACTCCTTGTCAATGAACTCAGGGAAGAGGATCGTGTGGCAATAGTCGTTTATGCCGGCGCTGCCGGAGTGGTGCTCGAGTCAACCCCCGGCAACAGAAAGGAGACCATCATGGAAGCCATTGACCGCCTGAATGCCGGTGGCTCCACCGCCGGCGGCGCAGGCCTGATACTGGCCTATAAAATTGCTGAAAAGAATTTTATCAGTGGTGGTAACAACCGCATCATCCTGGCAACCGACGGCGATTTCAACGTCGGGGTTTCCGACAATAAGTCGATGCAACAGCTGGTAGAGGAGAAGCGCGGCCTCGGCATCTACATGACTGTCCTCGGATTCGGAATGGGAAACATCAAGGACGACAAGATGGAGATCATCGCCGATAAGGGCAACGGAAACTACGCCTATATAGACAACATTCAGGAGGCACGGCGCATACTGGTGCAGGAGTTCGGAGGCACACTCTTCACCATAGCGAAGGATGTAAAGTTCCAGATTGAGTTCAACCCGGAATATGTCAAGGCATACCGCCTCGTGGGGTACGAGAACAGGTTGCTGGCCGACCAGGATTTCAATGACGACACAAAGGATGCCGGTGAGATGGGAGCAGGGCACACCGTGACAGCCCTGTATGAGATCATCCCTGCGGGATCTGAAGAAACCGGCCTCCCCACAATTGACCCGCTGAGGTACCAGAGCAATGGCGGATCACGCAAGGCTGACGGAGTACGCCAGACCGATGAAGCACGCCAGAACAGTGAAATACGCAAGTCGCTCAGGAATACTCACCGCGAGCTCTGCAACATCAAGCTCCGTTACAAGGACCCGGATGCCCTGACCAGCAAGCTCTTCAGCAAAACGGTTGGCACTGAAATAAAAAAGACCGGTGAAACCACCGACCGGTTCAGGTTCTCAGCTGCCGTGGCAGAGTTCGGAATGATACTTCGTAACAGCAAATATAAGGGAAACGCCACCACTGCTGATGTTATCTCACTGGCCACCGGCGCACGGGGCGCTGACCCCGACGGCTACCGTGCGGAGTTCATCCGCCTCGTCCGGTCAGCAAGATAAGCCGCATACTCTTCAACGCCCTCAGTCAGAATATTACCACTGATCGTCAGAGCCTATTGCAGATCCTGAGTATTACCACTGACCTTCAGACCCTATTGCAGGTCGTCCGCATAGGTTTTCTTGCGGTAAAAGCGCGAAACGTCGAAGTAAATATCCTTCTTCGTTTCGCCTTTTGGCACAATAGTGACCACATCATAGGGATTGCCGTTGTTGTCGACAATCATCTGGCTCAGTATCTGTGCATTGGGGTACTTGCGGTCAATGTAGATATATTCGGCTCTGACCGAACCCACTATCACTGCCTTTTCAAACGACGAGCCGTCGCGGCCCTGCGATGAATCGATGTATGATGCCGCACATCCGGCCATCATAACCGCCAGCACCACCGTCATTAAATAAACTGCTGCTCTTTTCATCATGATAAAATTCTGATTTTAATGGTACTATGGAACCCACATGACTCAAAACCAATTAAACTGGTGTTTCTGTATTTGACAGATGCGGGTTTCATATTACACTTCCATATGTTCTGCGAATAATTATTTTCCTTATAATCGTGTTTTACAATGCTTTATCGCCTCCGGCGAATATTACAGCGTAGCGTTTACAGCATTGAAAACAACGTTACAAATATAATATTCCCCCGCAAGGGATTAACTATAAATTTTCCAAATACCACTGATAAATCTTCCCGGCACCCTCTTTCAGCGAAGGGGGATTAACTATAAATTGTCCAAATACCATTGATACATCTTCGCGGCGCCCTCTCTCAGCGATGTGGCATGCCTGAATCCCAGGCTGTGCAGCTTCGATGAATCGAGAAATTTCCTCGGTGTGCCGTCAGGCTTGCTTGTGTCAAAGACCAGCTCTCCCCCGAACCCCGTGGTCTCTTTCAGCAACAGAGATAAGTTCTTAATTGTTATCTCCTCGCCGGTTCCGATATTGATATGTGTATTGCGCACCTCGGTCGTTCCGGCAGGAACCAGGTCCCTGAACGAGATCTTCTCCATGATGAAGACGGTTGCATCGGCCATGTCACCGCTGTACATGAACTCGCGGAACGGTTTGCCCGTTCCCCAGACAGAAACTGTAGTCTGCGAGCCCTTTTTGTGTATCCCCTGTTTTTCAAGCAGCGCCATTATTTCTGTCTCTGGCTCGCTACCATTCAAACCGTCAACAGGCCTTCTGGCCAGATCGGCCCTGATGCCGGCAAAGTCACCATTACCCAGCAACTTGCCGAGATGAATCCGTCTCATAAGCGACGGCATCACATGACCACCGGTAAGATTAAAGTTGTCATTGGGTCCATAGAGGTTGGTGGGCATCACTGCTATGAAGTCAGTGCCATATCGCAGGTTGTACGCTTCGCACATCTTCAGTCCTGCGATCTTGGCTATGGCATACGGCTCGTTGGTGTACTCCAGCGGCGAGGTTAGCAGATGCTCCTCCTTCATCGGCTGGGGGCAATCGCGCGGGTAGATGCAGCTGCTTCCCAGGAATACCAGCTTCTTTACGCCATTCAGATAGGCCGCATGTATTACATTGGCCTCTATCATCAGGTTCTCATAGATGAACTCTGCCCTGAGGGTGTTGTTGGCCATGATGCCTCCTACCTTGGCTGCACAAAGTATCACTGCCTCCGGTTTTTCGGCAGCAAAAAATGCTTCTGTATCCTCCTGCCGGCGCAGATCGAGCTCGCTGAACGACCGTCCGATAATATTGGTATATCCCTTCCTTTTCAGCGCTGCCGTTATCGCCGAACCAACCAGTCCCAGGTGCCCGGCCACATATACTTTGGAACTCCTGTCTAACATCTTTTTACAAATCTTTAAACCCTGCAGGCTTCCGCAAACACCATGTTACATTATTTTCCGCTGCCTGCTTCCGCAAACACCATGTTACATTATTGTCTGTTGCCTGCTTCCGGCAAAATATCTACTCAAAATAATTCGGAGTATAGAAGCCGCCCTTCTTCAGATATACCTCCTTCTTCACCAGCTTCACGTCTCCCTCCATCATGTCGGTTATCAGGGCCGCCAGGTCATACCGCGGCTTCCAGCCCAGCTTTGTGCGCGCTTTCGTGGCATCACCAATCAGCAGGTCAACCTCTGTGGGACGGAAATACTTCTTGTCGACACCCACAATCTCACGCTTCTCCCTCATCTTGATCCTTATCCCTTCGAGGTACTCGGCCCCCACGAGATTTATGAAACGCTTCTCATCCATGCTGACCACATATCCCTTCTCATCAACCCCTTCACCCTTGAAGATGACCTCCAGTCCCAGCTCTGCCGCAGCCAGTTTGATGAAATCGCGTATTGTCGTTGTTATCCCCGTGGCAATCACGTAGTCCGACGGCTCATCCTGCTGCAGTATCAGGTACATCGCCCTGATATAATCTTTTGCATGGCCCCAGTCGCGTTTGCCCGAGAGGTTCCCCATGTACATCTTATCCTGCACCCCCATTGCTATGCGGCTCAACGCCCGGGTCACCTTCCTTGTGACAAATGTCTCTCCGCGGATAGGTGACTCATGGTTGAAGAGTATCCCGTTGCTTGCGTGCATTTTATAGGCCTCGCGATAGTTGACGGTTATCCAGTATGCGTAGAGTTTGGCCACGCCATACGGTGAACGGGGATAGAACGGAGTGGTCTCGCGTTGCGGAATCTCCTGCACCAGGCCGAAGAGCTCCGAGGTGGATGCCTGGTAGATACGCGACTTCTTCGTCAGCCCCAGCAGCCTGATTGCCTCGAGCAACCGCAGAGTGCCTATGCCGTCGGCATTGGCGGTATATTCGGGTGTATCGAAGCTCACCTTGACATGGCTCATTGCCGCGAGGTTGTATATCTCATCGGGCTGCACCTCCTGCACGATGCGCGTGAGGTTCATCGAGTCGGTCATATCGCCGTAGTGCAGTATGAAATTGCGCTGCTCCAGGTGCGGATCCTGGTAGATATGGTCTATTCTCTCGGTGTTGAACATCGATGCACGGCGCTTGATGCCGTGTACCGTGTATCCCTTTTTCAGGAGGTATTCGCTCAGGTATGCGCCGTCCTGCCCGGTCACGCCGGTGATCAATGCTACTTT
>Ga0123335_1002309_pt1 | contig 28811 bp, 24 predicted proteins | sample BiotimSIPDNA_2_FD_89707 | JGI IMG/M metagenome (GOLD analysis project Ga0123335, IMG submission 89707) | Anaerobic biogas reactor microbial communites from Washington, USA - Biogas_R2 time_0 SIP DNA | ecosystem: Engineered > Bioreactor > Anaerobic > Unclassified | place: Washington, USA... | reverse complement strand
CGTCCAGAACTTCCTGACGCTGTTCTGCTTGTCGAAGGGCAGAACAACGCCCTTGGGCAGATGGTTGCTGCCTATCAGCCAGCGATAGGCCACTTCTGACGCGGGCTGCCTGCAGTACTCCTTTATGTAGTCCAGAACCTCCTGCTGGGTGCTGAAACCGGCGCGGGCCAGCGTCTCCGCGAAGCCGGGGGTGACGACATAGCAGGCGCCCTTGTCGTAGCCCGAATAGCTGACGCGGAACATAATGTCGAAGCACTCCTTGGGCTGGGCCCCGTGGCCCTCCGCGCGCTCCTCGGGCCAGAACACCGTAACGGCGGAATCCTCCTCGCTGATGCCCCAGCGGGTGTGCAGCGGCGCCCAGGGGCTCATGTCGGAGTTCTCACCGATGCAGACGCCCTGTCGGCACTCGTGGCCGGGCTCGCACAGGTCCTCTATACCGGGACGGACACCGGAGATGTTCATGATCATGTAGGAATATGCCCTCGCTATTGTGGCGGACGCCTTGTTATACATGTTCAGCGCGGAGGACGCGTCGATCTGTTTTGCGACCTTGCCGCTTATGGTTATCAGGGGGAACCAGCTCGCCTTGGAGCAGGTCCAGCCTTCCAGATGGATGCAGGGGTCAAGTGTGGCCCTGACTGCCGCGATCAGCACCGGGAGATATGTGGGCAGACAGCCGGCCATGACCGCGTTTACGGCGATCTTCTCCACGGTGGCCTTGCCGTTCATGGGCGGGATCAGGCCGACAACATAGTCGCGGGGCAGATCCGTGCCGCGCAGCATATTCCCGACAGCTTCTTCAGTGGGGGCGATGATCGGCTGGCCGGTGGTCCAGCCCCGCTTGTAGAACAGCTCGCTGATCCCGTCCAGGCTGTCGACCTCGAAGGGCTCGGCTTCGGAGTTGTCCCGGATCACGGGGGTCTTCTCCGCCTCGGTCAGAGGCTTTGTCAGGCCATCTATTATCCGGTCCAGGCACGCGGCAAAGGCGGGGCGCATCATGCCGTTGATGACTCTGTCGTCGATCTCCGGGAACCAGCTCATATCTGGCAGCGTGGTGGTGACGAAGCGCAGATTCGGGCACTGACGGCAGGAAGCGCCCTTTATTCCGGCGGGCAGCAGTTCCTCATGGCAGATCATCACTGCGGGTTTGCCCAGGCGCTCCACATACGCCGTATTGTACGCGTGGAACATGCAGCAGGACCCCATGTCGCCGTATGCGGTGATGACGCCGTCTACGTCCTTCAGCCACTCTTTGAGTTCGGCGTCGAATTCCGGGAGATTGACCGCCTCCGCGGTGTCCACCTTGATCTGTATGCTCTTGAATTTTGTGGTGGGGAAACGCTCGTGCAGCAGGTCCGCGACGACCTGCAGCATGACCGGCGAATGCGCCTTGAAGTGGGCGTACAGGCCGATAGTCTTCCCTTCCAGAGTGTCAAGGCGCGGGTTCAGGGCGATGGCGCCTTCGTTATCAACTTCGGCCCAGGGGCTGTAGATCTTCATAACATTTCCTCCTCAGATTCAGACGTTCACTTGTTTTTCATACTGTTTTTATCGGTTCTGCAACGGTTCAGGCGTTGCTGACGATGAAGCCCATCTTCTGGTCCGCATAGGGATACGGTACGGCGGGCCTGCTTACGCTATCCAGAGCGGCGACTTCCTCGGCGGTAAGGTCCCAGCCGCTCGCGGTCAGGTTGGCCTTCAGCTGTTCCGCGTTGCGGACGCCGATGATCAGGGAGGTGATCGCGGGTTTCTGCAGCAGATAGTTGAGGGCGGCGTCCGAAACGGACACGCCGCGGTTTGCTGCGATCCTCTTCAATTCGTCGATGATGCCGTAAAGCAGCTCATAATCGACGGCCCAGGGCCCCGCTGCCTCTTTCGACGGGAATCTGGATCCCTTCGGCCAGGGCTTGTCGCGGTCATATTTTCCGCTCAGGAATCCGCCGTTCAGCGGGCTGTATGCGAAGATGCTCACGCCCTGGTCGACGCAGAGCGGCACCAGCTCGTTTTCGATGTCACGCTGGACGAGGGAATACTTTGCTTCAAGCGCGCAGAAGCGGGCGAATTTGTTCGCGTCCGAGACGGCAAGCGCCTTCATCATCTGCCAGCCGCTGAAATTGGAGCAGCCGATGCTGCGGACCTTGCCCTGGCGCACCAGGTCGTCCATCGCCTTCAGCGTCTCTTCCAAAGGTACGTTCGGGTCGAAGATATGCAGCTCAAATATGTCTATATAGTCTGTCCCCAGCCTTTTTAAGCTCGCTTCGCATACCCCGGTCACGTGTTTGTATGTAAAGCCCCCGGCGGACGATCCTTCCGGACGCTTCGGCGCCACCTTTGTCACGATGACCGCGCTCTTCCTTTTTTCGCCCAGAGCCTTACCCAGGATCTGCTCCGCCAGGCCGTCAGAATAGATCTCGGCCGTGTCAAAGAAATTTATGCCGGAATCCAATGCCAGACCGACGATTTCATCCGCTTCTTTCTGGTTTATGTTGCCGCTCATCCTGTACATGCCCAGCCCGCCGAATGAGCCCGTGCCCAGGCAGATCTCGGACACTGAGATGCCGGTATCGCCAACCTTGCGCATTCTCATATCCTTTCACCTCTCCAGTCAATACATCATATCTGTCTCTATGTATCCGCGTCCGCCAAAGCAGCGGTCAACCGCCGATCTGCGTCTTGATCCCGTATCCGGAAAATACCGCAGTGATCTCCGCAAGCCGCTCCTCGGACAGCGGAGAGGCGTCCACCTCGTAGTCCATCCCGAGCTGTACGTATTTCGCTTTGCCAAACTCGTGGTAGTTCATCAGATCCACCCGGTCAAGATTCCTCAGCGTGGACAGAAACTGCGCTGTCTTCTGTATAGTCTCGTCCGAGTCCGTATACCCCGGTATCAGGGGCAGTCTGATGATAATCGGGATATTGAGGGCGTCGAGCTTTCTGAGGTTCGACAGGATCAGCTCGTTCGATTTCCCGGTCCCTCTTAAGTGCTCCACGGGATCCATGCCTTTTATGTCATACAGAAGAAGGTCCGCTTCGGACAATACTTCAAAAGCCTCCTCCGACACCGTATATCCGCAGGTGTCCACAGCGACGTGGATGAAATTCTCCCTGCACTTCCTGATCAGCGCAAGCGTGAATTCCGACTGGAGCGTAGCCTCCCCGCCGCCTATTGTGACGCCGCCTCCGGACGCCCTGTAATAGCTCATATCCCGGCGGATTATGTCAAACAGCTCGTCGACAGTGTAGTATTTGCCAAACCTGTCCAGAGCTCCCGTATAGCATACGTCGATGCACTTCATACAATTTGTGCAGAGCTTCCGGTCAATCCGGATCTTCTCCCCGTTTTCGGTCTTCTTTATTGCTCCCTCGGGGCAGACTTCGATGCAGTTCATGCAGCCGCTGCAGAGGGCTTCCGTGTACTTCAGCTCCGGTTCGAACTTTTGCCCCTCCGGGTTGCAGCACCATTTGCATCGCAGAGGGCATCCTTTCAGAAATACCGTCGTCCTGATGCCGTAGCCGTCCACGAATGACCCGTGGACGATATTGAATACTATGCCTTTGATTTTGTTTGTTGCCATACTGCCCATTTTTTCACCCCATGCCTTACGGTAATAATCGGTCTGTTTGCTGATTTGCATACCGGACTATAATGCATTTGTTGATTACGCCGGTTTGGTTATGTTAATTACGTAATATCTTTCGGATTTGGGATCATCAACGTTATCAATTTCCATGTTTTGCATTATTATATAGTATTTTCTTCCGACAATCCAATCTAAATGTTGTAAATAAATTCTAACCTTTTGGTTATAGGGTGTGAGCGGCCGACACCCGGATAGATAAAGCCATTTTCACTAAAATTCATTTGATATGCACGAAACGACGATCGGAGAGTCCTTTGATGCCTTCGTCATTTGCCCGCCATTGACGCTCTGAGTATAAATGTGAACAGCCGGGACTTCACATAAAGCGCGTGAAGTCCCGGCTGTCACCCCGGCCGGTAGAGCGGATCATCCCGCCGTTACCCGGACAAAATCCGGTTCCGCGCGCAAAGGCACGGGTTCGGGTATCTCCGACACGGCGGCATGTTTACCTGCTATATGTGTTTTTTCGACAAATCTGTCCAAGCTCTCCATGAGCTTTACGGGTCTTTCCGGCCGATGGAAGCACTGCCGGCGGTTTGTACGGGTACACAATGCTGCTCCTGAAACGCATTCCGGGCCGGATATTTATACTTAACCGGCCGAAGAATGAGAAAATACAGGGTTTTATCGCATTTAAGATGCCGGAGCGCCCGGAAAAAGCCATAAATGATTTTGCCTGTCCTTGTGTCGGCCGCTCACACCCTATAACCAAAAGGTTAGAATTTATTTACAATAATTAGATTGGATTGCCACAAGAAAATATTATATAATAATGAAAAACATGGAAAACAATAATTAATCTTATATGTTTTATGTTTATCGGCTGATAGTTAAATTCAGGATCCCAGATCCTAAAGAGAATACTTAACTGACACAACCTGATCGGCGAGATCAAAAAATGCATTTTTATGCAGGTCTTCAAATCGGCGAACAATCCGACTGTTGCCGTCCGGCATGGGGTGAAAAGGGCAGTATTATGGCAATAAGGTGACAAGGAGCGTAAGCGTGACAACTGCTGCGGTAAGCGCGTTGATCCGGGGGAACGCTCCCGACATTCTGTCGCAATTGGTCAGCAGCGCTGCGGAGTATTCGGAAGTCGGGAAATGATAGCTTGCCGATAATCTGTATAACCTTAACAGCGTCTACCGGCCGGATGGGCAATTAACATGTACCCGACTTCATGTCTGTCACGGATCTTGAAGAAAAAGCCGCCACACCGGACCGGACGCATGAAATTCTCCTGTATATTGGGATGCCGTTAAGTCAGGTCATTAAATCAGGCACTGTGAATGGGCAAAAGCTTGTAATATCAACGATGCGGGGGTGGTATTTGCGGGAATGAAGGCTGACCTGAACGGCGTCAACCGTGCATACCCGGCAGTTCGTTTGCGGTACTCTTTCACACGTTTGTCATGAATCGCGGAGGCACAATAAGATCGGTCTGAACATGAACCACTAATATTATAAGGAGGAAAAAATGAGAAGATCAGTCAGAAAAGCCATAGTGTTATTGTTATGCGCGATACTGCTAACCGGCGTGTTAACCGCGTGCAATAACAAACCATCCGAGCAAACGCCCAATACCACAAGCAGCGCGACCCCGGGAACCAGCGCAACCCCCGGAACCACGGGGACCCCCGCGACCAGCCCGAGCGAAACAACTCCGCCGGAGGATGATGAGTTCGTTTCAATTACCCTCGGAGTATCCAGCTATCTGGGCGGGTTTATCACCGGAGGCTTGTCGACGGCGGACAGCTCTCATGCCTGCGACGCCGTGTTCAACGCTGTATGGTATGTTGATCCGGCAACAAGCGAGATAACGTCGGAGATCCTTACGGATTGGCACTGGGAGGACGCTACAACCCTGGTCATGACGTTGCGCGACGACATTGTCTTCAGCAACGGTGTCAAGGCGACAGGAGAAGACCTCCTGTATTCCTTTACAAGCCTTGTGGATCGCGGAGCAGTGCGTTGGATAGCGAACATGCAGCTTATTCCCGAAGAGTGCGAGCTCCGGGATGAGTACACTGTCGCCCTGAAAGTGCAGAGGAAGGATGAGCTGGTATTCACTGCGGTGACATATCTGTACTGCAAGGAATGGTGCGAATCGGTAGGCTGGGAGTCTATGGACTGGTTCTATCCCGTTGGCAGCGGTCCGTACTATGTTGAAGAATACGCACCCGATGACCACATGGTCCTCAGGCTCAGGGACGAATACTGGCTCAGACCCATCACAGATTTCTATGTAGACGAGTACATAATTAAGTTCTATGCAAATCCCGCCACGATGTACATGGCGCTGGAAGTCGGAGAAATTGACCTTAACTGCTCGATCGGCGAAGCCGACTACGGCAGGTATTTAAGTGAAGGCGGTGACGGCTTCGAAATAGTCGGAAAACCGTCCGGCGTTGTGGCCCACCTGAGCTTTGGTTTTCTGAACAACGAGGCGTGGAGCAACAAGAAGGTCCGTGAGGCAGTAGCCTACGGAGTACCCTGGGATGAGTTTGGCGAGTTATCATACGGTGCAATGTATTATCCGGCGACCTCTTTTGCCACACACGACAGTCCGCTGTATCTTAACGTAGGCCAGTATGAATATGATCTTGAAAAAGCCAAGGCGCTTCTTGCGGAGGCCGGATATGCTCCCGGAGAACTGACGATCGAGACCTTCATGCAGGATAACCCGAACGCCATTAAACAGGGTGAGGCGCTGAAGTTCTACCTGGATCAGATCGGTTTCAATTCTCAGTTCACATTTACATCGACTTGGGGGCAGATGCTGAGTTCTCCCGACATGGACTTTGGCTTGCACTTCAATGTCAGAGGCTCCGGTACACGCAATCCGACCTCGTCGTTGAATATGGCGGGCGTCAAATCCCTGCCGTTCCTCTACATCGATAACGAAAGATTCCAGGAATTGTACCTGGATCTGGCGGAAAATTTCGATGCGCCGGCGTCCGAACGCATGGAAAAGGCTCATGAACTCCAGCAGCTCGTTTTTGATGAAGTCCTGAATATACCCTATGCCGAGCTGCAAGTGCTCTTCGGTTTCAGAACCGAAAAACTGTCCGCGCAGCAGGTCCTGGATTGCTCACTTTCCAACATCAACGTCTATCTGTCAAAACTCGGCCTGAAAGAGAACTACATGAAATAGTGCGCCCATAAAAGAGCCGCGGGGCATTTCGGCTCAGCGATATGCCCCGCGGCAAAAGTTCTCGTATTTCATGCCCGAGTATCCCGTCAGATTAAAACGGAGGAGGCGATTGTTCTGATACTATATATAATTAGGCGTCTTCTGATGGTGATCCCGATCATGTTAGGCGTGGTTATAATAGTATTTTCCCTCTCCTTTCTTGCACCGGGGGATCCGGTCAGCACTGCTTTAGGCGAAGGATATACGCAAGAGCAATACGACGCTCAAGCGGCGTATATGGGATTAGACAAGAGCTATATTGAACAACTGGTATCATATCTTGTAAATCTAGTTACTAAGTTTGACCTGGGAAAATCCTATTTCTCAATTATTCCGATCGAAACCGAACTGGCGGCAAGGTTCCCTGTCAGCGCGATGCTGGGGTTGTTCGGGATTGCTCTGACGGTTTTGATCGGTATACCGCTGGGGATATTCTCCGCGATAAAACAGTACTCAGTACTGGACTATGGTTTGACCGCTATCGCGATGATCATGGCGGCGATACCCGGATTCGTTCTCTCAATTCTGTGCGTGGTCTTATTCGGAGTCCAGCTTAGGTGGCTGCCGTTAGTGGGGCTGGACACACCCAAGCATTGGATATTGCCTGTTGCCACAAGCGCGTTTCCGGGAATAGCCGGTATGATGAGAATGACGCGTACAACAATGCTGGAGGTTATTCGCCAGGATTATATCAGCACGGCCCGCTCCAAGGGCTTGAAAGAAAACGTGATAATAGTCAAGCACGCCTTAAAGAACTGCCTGATACCGCTCGTTACGATTATCGGCGGGTCCGTGGCGATGGTTTTGTCCGGGTCGATCATTGTTGAAAACATATTCAGCATAAGAGGTATTGGCACATATATGTACAGCGGGATATCTTCGAGCGATTATCCTGTTGTGATGGCAGGCGTTCTGGTTATATCGTTTGTCGTGTGTATTGTCAATTTACTTGTGGACATACTGTACGCTTTTATTGATCCGAGAATAAAGACTATCTACGGCACACGAATGACTAAAAGGAAAAAGCCTGCCGTCCTGCCGGGGGCAGCATCGGAGGTGGTGTAATGCACGGGCATCTGGTCAAAGAAAGAAAAGAACTCGATCTGCGCGCACTGGAAAACATGGCTGTAAAAAAGACGCTTTGGCAGGATGTACTAGCAAGATTTTTAAAAAACAAGAGCGGCATAGCAGGGTTCGTCATCGTGGTTATCATGATCCTGCTCATCCTTTTTGCTCCTTTGCTCACGAGATTCGATTACGACGCGCAGAGCTTTCCCGACCGCTTTTTGTATCCGAGTTCTTTACATCCGTTCGGTACGGATAACTTCGGGAGGGATCTATTCACACGGATGCTTTACGGCGGGCGCATTTCATTTATGATCGCAATTATCGCCACTTTTATCTCAGCAGTGATAGGAACGATTTTCGGCTCCGCCGCAGGCTACTTCGGCGGTGTGGTTGACACGATAATATCGAGATTTCTGGACATTATGATGGCTATACCGGGGTTGCTGCTTGCTATTGCCATATCCGCCGTTTTGGGTCCGGGGCCGATAAATACTGCGTTTGCGCTGTCTATAGGCGGCATAGCTATGTCGGCGAGAATTATCCGGGCTACCGTTATGGCGATAAAGACCAACGAGTATATCGAAGCGGCAAAGGCAACCGGCTCGCGCAATTTCAGGATCATAAGGAAGCATATCCTGCCTAACACGATCGCCCCGCTGATCGTTAACTCGACAATGAGTATCGGAGGCAGCATCATGGGAATTGCGGGATTGAGCTTTATCGGTCTGGGAGTGAAGCCGCCGACACCGGAATGGGGTTCCATTCTCAATGTCGGAAGGGACTATATCCGCGACTTCTGGCCTATGACTGTTTTTCCCGCCCTGTTTATCATGCTGACTATTTTTGGGTTCAACCTGCTTGGTGATGCGCTTCGCGACGCGCTTGATCCGCGGTTGAAGGATTAGGGGGCAGCGATGAACTTACTGGAAATTAAAGGCTTGACGATACATTACGCAATGCGAGCAAATACGGTACACGCCGTGAATAACGTGAGCCTGGTAATAGAACCGGGGCAGACCCTTGGCCTAGTTGGCGAGACCGGCGCCGGGAAGACGACGACAGCCCGCGGGATAATGAGACTCATTCAAACTCCACCCGGAAAAATCGTTTCAGGAGAAATCCTTTTTGAAGGAGTAGATCTGCTTAAAATAAGCAGCGCGGAGATGAGAAGCATTCGCGGCAAGTCGATCTCTATGATATTCCAGGACCCCATGTCGGCGCTGAATCCCATACTTACGGTCGGAGAGCAAATCGCGGAAGTTATTCATTTGCACGAGAAATGCTCAAAAAGGGAAGCGGAAGAGCGAAGCAGGGAAATGCTTGAGATGGTAGGGATCCGCCCTGAACGGGCCGGAGAGTATCCCCACCAGTTTTCGGGGGGTATGAAACAGCGCGTTGTTATTGCTATAGCGCTTGCCTGCAGCCCGAAACTGCTGATTGCAGACGAGCCTACGACTGCTCTGGATGTAACGATTCAGGCACAGGTTCTAGACATGATGAGGGAACTGAAAGATAAACTGAACACGTCGATGTTGCTTATTACTCATGATCTGGGGGTCGTAGCGGAGACATGTGACGCCGTTGCGATAATGTATGCCGGAGAGATAGTGGAGTACGGCTCGCTTGAACGGTTATTTCACAATCCTAAACATCCGTATACGTTGGGACTCTTTGGTTCGATACCTTCCCTTGACAAGGACACTGACAGACTCAACCCTATAAGGGGACTCATGCCGGATCCCTCTGCCCTGCCAAAAGGTTGTAAGTTCAGGGAGCGCTGCGATTACGCCTGCGATGAATGTAGAAAAGAAGAACAGTCGCTCAGAGAGATCGAGCCCGGCCACACGGTGAGGTGCATGAGGGTAGCAGGAGGGGTTCTAAATGGGTGAGATGTTGCGGGTAGAGCATCTGAAGAAGTATTTCAACAACCCCCGGGGTCTTCTTCACGCTGTAGATGACGTAAGTTTTACGATCAACAAAGGGGATACGCTTGGTGTCGTCGGTGAAAGCGGCTGCGGAAAAACCACTCTGGGCAGGGTCGTGATAAAGCTGCTTGAACCTACGGACGGGAAGATATTTTTCGAAGGCAGAGATATCACCAACATCGGAAAAAAAGAGAACATCGAGCTCCGTAAGGAAATGCAGATAATATTCCAGGATCCTTATTCTTCGCTTAATCCCAGGCTCCATGTCATCGATCTCATCGCAGATCCTTTGAAGGCTTTTCGGCTGATGGGAAGAAAGGCGCAGAAAGAGAGGGTCCTCGAACTCATGGACATGGTCGGGCTATCGAGACGCTTTGCGTATTCCTACCCCCATGAGTTGGACGGAGGACGACGGCAAAGGGTCGGAGTGGCAAGGGCGCTGGCGCTTTCCCCCAAGTTTATTGTCTGCGATGAACCGGTATCCTCGCTTGACGTTTCAATACAGGCGCAGATCCTGAACACGCTCCAGGACTTACAGGAGCAGCATCAGCTTACATATATTTTCGTGACGCACGACCTTTCTGTCGTCAAGCACATCTCGACCGATATCCTTGTTATGTATGTCGGAGCTATGGTTGAGAAGTGCGGAGCGAAGGAACTGTTCAAAAAACCGTTGCATCCCTATACAAAAGGGCTTCTGGCGGCGATCCCTGTCCCAAATATAGATTATAAAAGAGAGAAAATTGTACTGCAGGGAGAGCTGTCTTCCCCGATCAATCCAAAGAGAGAATGTCGGTTTGTTAATCGCTGCCCGTACGCGACCGATATATGCCGGCAGGAGATCCCGGTCTATGAAGAAGTATTGCCTAATCATTATGTTTCCTGCCACCATGTAAGGGAGATCAACAGCTTGTAATCAATATCGGTTCTATAACCCGGAATAAAAGAAAGGTGACTGAATGATGAAAGAAAAATATGTGTTGGAAGTACTTAACCCGCGAAACGCAATGAAAATTGAAGGATTTCAGGGCCTGACCAATCCGCGCCTGACGAGTATGGACGGAAAGCGCATCGCAATAGTTTCCGAGAAACCGGACACATGCCTGTATTTGAATCAGCTTATTAAGATCCTTCGGGAAAAGCATCCTTCATCGACATTCGACCTGATAATAGGCAATATATTTATGCCCGAATCGATTCTGGACAGGCTGAAGCAGTACGACGCGTTTATTTACGGCGTGAGGAACACCGCCGCGTTCAATACGGAACCTGCCGTTCTTTATGAAAAGTCGGGTATACCGGGGGTGCATCTCTGTGCCGGAGATAATCTGATCGGACAGACCAGGCGAACAGCGCTGGCGTTCGGCTTGCCCGGATTAAGGATCGTAAAAATGCCTGCCGAGCGGTGGCCGGGCGAGAACGAGACCGAGCTTTTTATCAAGCTTGCGGAGAATACAATTGATGATATTGAGAAAGCCCTGACCGATCCTCTGACAGATGAAGAAAAGAATCCGAAACCCGTTAAATTTGATACCGGAAATATGTTTTTTGAAGGAGAGGATTACGGTGAGGCGTTCGATAAGTTCCAGAACTATTTCCTTGATAACGGATACAGTGACGGCCTGGCGGTAGCGCCTCCCACTCCGGCGGCGGTCAAGCATATGCTCACCGGGACGAGCCGCGATCCCGCCGAGGTCCTGCCGCATACGATGACGCCGGGATACGGCATCGTTACCATTGAGAAGATCGCGGCCAACGCGGTTATGGCGGGCGCGAAGCCGGAATATCTGCCTGTCATCATTACCGCGGTTGAAATGCTTTGCGATCCGTCCTTCCTGGCATTCCACGCGATAGCCACCGTCTGCTCCACGCACTTACTTATCGCGATCAGCGGGCCGATCACGAAAGAGCTCGGCATGAACACCGGCACAGGATATCTTGGGCCCGGCAACAGGGCAAACAGCTCCATAGGCCGCGCTGTCAGTCTGTGCGCTATCAATCTCGGTTGGATGGACTTCTCGATCGACGGAGGCATGAAAGGCAATCCTACGAGATATTGCAATGTGTTGTTCTGCGAAAACGAAGACGATAGTCCCTGGGAACCCTATCACGTGTCGCGGGGCTTTAAACCGGAGGACAGCATCGTCCTGGTCGAGGAGGTCACGCACATCGACGGAGACTGGCCGTTTGAGATCACGAGACTGCCGTCGAGCGTATGGACATACGGCTTCCAGGCGGATCTGGACAGGATAGCGGAAAGAGCGATCGGCGCATCGCCGACAGCTCTCGAATTCGCGGCCAAAAACAAGCATGATATTCACAGAATGAGCGCTAACGTCGCAAATCCGATGAGGCTAATGAGCAGCCGCAATTACCTTCTGGTCCTCTATCCGGGGCAGGCGCGCGAGCTGGCCGCAGCGGGCTACACCAGAGAGTCCCTTGCCAGATATATCGGCGATTACAACAGGTTCCCGTGGGATGAATTGGGCAGCGAATTGCAGGAAGGAATCCTGGAAGTCGCAAAAAGCGGGGAATTGCCGGGATTATCGGTTGATGACTGCAAACCGGGCGGCACGGTTCCCGTGTTTGACACAAACCGCCTTGCGATCTTTGTGTCAGGCCCGCTGAACGGGCAGACAATGGGCATGACCTGCATGGGAAGCTACGGCAGCTTACAAGCCCCTGTCCCGTTCGAAAAGCCGCCCAAAAACCCGTATTTCGTAAAGAAGATCACAGGAGCGACGCTGACAAAATACGGCAGGTAATCGGCTGAATCAGCAGGCGCACACACCTGAGGCGCTGAACACAAGACAAAACGAAAAGAACATGAACAGCTGTCAAGCGCTGCTCATGTTCTTTTTGCACCCGGCACGTGCGCGGTCAGTCGGTGAGCATCCCGCACACGCCCGGCGGTGGAATTGTATAGCCAAGGCTTTAAAAAAAAGGCATAAGCGAATCGTTTTATTATCAGCCATAATCCCCTATAGATTTCCAGCTGATTCATATGCTGAAAACATGATATATCCGCGTCTGCCGGCTTTTTATCAACAAATATACTTATCGGACAGAAATTTCGTTTGGCTCATTACATACCTTGTTCCGCCCCGAGCGCTTTGCGGCATAAACTGCCTTATCGGCGCGATCGATCACGTTTTCATAGTTTTTTATTTGTTCATCGCCGCAGTAAGCTACGCCGATACTGATGGTAGTGTGATGACCGTCGATATCCGTACTTTGCGCGGCGATCCGCAGACTTTCCGCTATGGACAACAGCTCTTTCTCGCTGTATCCATACGCCATTGCCACGAATTCCTCACCGCCGTAGCGGTAGAAATGCAGCCGGAAATTCTGCGCGGAAATCGAAAACACCTCTCCCAGACGGCTCAGACATTTGTCACCGGCGCTGTGTCCGTAGTCATCGTTAAAGTCTTTGAAGTGATCGATATCTATCATCAGGATCCCGGATGGTTTTTCAGCGCTTGTCGTTTCCAGAGCTGCCAGTGTTTCAAACAATTTGCGGCGGTTGTAGAGGCCTGTCAGTACATCGGTTTCCTTTTCGATGATCAGCAGGCGGTGAGCCTCATAGCTTCTTAAACGGACCCATACAACGATATTACCGATAAAGCACCCGAGGATGGCAAAACACAGGCAATTGATCGTATCATCAAGCGCATATTGCGGTTTCAGGTAAAACGCCGATATCGTATGAACCGCAAGCCAAAAAGCAGCAAACAGGTTCATACGGTAAGGGCGGTCGATGAAGCCGAGCGGCATAATGCAAAATGCCCCCAGCAGAACTGTCGCCCGCATATTTGGCGAATGAATCACACTGAGAAATATTGCAAACGCAAAAAAGAGGGAAAAACAGATATAAAGCCCGCCAAGCGCGTGTTTTTTTATGACAGGGATCTTAAAGATAAAGAACAGGATAAAATAGAGCGCAGCCGCCGACAAATATACAGGGACAGCGTCTGTCTTTGTCTTACTGAAAGGTGCTGCCAGCACCGGCAGCAGCATCAATAATCCTCCTATCAGAGTCAGCGAGGACAGCATTTTTTCGTTATACTCACTTATGGCTTTGTTGTTGACCGATGCGAGCTGATTATATTCTTTTCCCCTATTCCACAATGCATTCACCCCGATATCAGTATTTTTCTTTCATCCAGGTCCGTCACCGCACGTATTGTCGGTCAACAAAAAAGCACCGCCAGTCGGAAAATGCAGTCAAACACATCAAAAGAGTTCGTCTAAAAGAATATAATACCGGATCTTATCCCAATCGGGCATAATTCCTATCTTTTCAAACAACATATCCGCAGAAAATCCCCGGTATCGTTTTCCGGTATACTTCCCGGCAAAATTATGCAGTAAACTGCGATAACACAAAGCAATATCCTGCCACTTATCCGCTATACCTGTCCTTCCAAGATCAATATACCCCGAAATCTTCCCGTTCGCTATAAATATATTCGGAAGGCAAAAATCACCGTGAGAAAAGACAAGCTCTTCCTTCGGTTTGTTTTGATAAAGCCATTCAAGAAGATGAGTCGGATCTTTGAAGCCGTTTCTGCCAAAGGTATCCGGCTCCGCATTTTCTGTATCCACAAGGTTGTTTTCCACTTTGTATTCAGCTATCCGCAATTTCTTTTCCAGGTCCCGGACGTACGGACAGTTGTTGATATCAACATTCCATAACATCTGTATTCCTTCTGCCAGTATGGAAGTCAACAGATCCGGATCTTTCAGATATTTTTCTGCACAGGCCATTTCTCCGGGTACTTTTGTCATCAGGAGCCAGGCCCTCCTGTCATCTCTTTCAAATCTCAGGACTTTCGGGACCGGCAGTTTGCCCTGCAGCCATTCCATAACCCGAAATTCATTCTCGGCTTCTTCGCCGATCGTCTGGATCTTCAGGATCATATCACTGAATACGATGGCTGTAGAATCTGACATCCCGACATCGTCGATATAATACGTATCTTCCTGAATCAGGTCCCTGATATCACCGGGTATATCAAACATCTTTCAGTCTCCCGTCTTTTGCTTGAGAAAACTATCCACACCGTTAAACCGGGATCTATGGCTTCCTTTTTTCAAGTCGGACGACATTATACTCGTCGGGAGTTGTAATACCGTTTTTGAATTCGTAACCCATCTTTCTGTAGAATCCGACGGCTGTTATCGAAGAACCGACTTCAGTCCGCCGGGCGCGGGTGAAATATTCGTCGGACTCCAATGTTTCAACGATCCGTTTTCCGATCCCTCTGCCTTGGTACTCCGGTAAAACAAAGACGGACATAATATAGCTTTCTTCCGTGCTCCCCCAATAACCGGTAATACCGCCGCAGCCGATAATTTTCTTCCGATCGGTTACCACATAAAAATGAGCGTCCCTTGTTTGTGCGGCAACAACGTCTGGAGAGTGACTTTCAATGTTTGCCCGGATGAAATCCGGAGAATAATCGTCTTTGTTGCTGATTTCAAGTGTGCGGCGGATCACGTTTGCGACATCTTTCTCGTCTCCGGGCCTGAAAGGACGGGTCGAAATATGCTTTTCGCACCTCACGGGCCGGGGACGGTCGAATCCGGCATGGTACCGTCTGCATTCCGAGCAGCTGCCATGCCTGGGACAACTTTTCTTTTTGCAGGGGCAGTTTTTGTTCTCTTCCATTTCGCCGCCTCCCCGAATCTGGATTTATCTTGCTGATCTTGATCTCAGCAAACAGCCTCATATTAGGTCATATATGTTGCATTTTCAGGGGCTGTTACAGTATCAATTAATGACGCATCCGATATTGCTGATGATATTGCCGTTGGAAATACTATTATGTTTTGTTTTCGGTCTATCCTAAATAAGCGATCTTATCTTTTAAAAATGTGCCGTTTCTCAGGTCGTCAAAGGCTTTATTCAATTCTTCCTTTGTGTTCATTACGATCGGACCGCCCCAGGCCACCGGTTCGTCGAGTCGTTTTGAACTTACGAATAAAACCTGGGCTCTTTTATCTGTGGCTTTGATCTCAACCCGGTCTCCGGAGGAAAGCTTTACCGCAGTCTTTTCTATAATCTGCTCACCTCCGATATAAGCGTCTCCCAAGAGAGTAAACAACATGACGGAGCGCTCTCTTTCCGTATTCATGATTACACTTGCTTCCGGGTTCAGATGTAAATCGTAATAGTCAAGAGGAAGATAGTTGCTCATGTAGCCTTTTCTTCCTTCAAACTCGCCCGCCATCAACCTTAACTTACCCCAATCGAAATAAATCTCCTCAATATCTGCGTTTTTTATGCTGTGATAAGCCGGCGGAGACATTTTGTCCTTTGCGGGAAGGTTAAGCCAGAGTTGTACCCCAAGCAGGCGCTCGGCCGCCGGCAATTTCTCTTCATGCATAATGCCGGAGCCTGCCGTCATCCATTGGACCTCTCCGTCACCGATGGTATCCTCATTACCCAAGCTGTCCTTGTGAGTCATATACCCGCGATATACATAACTGATCGTCTCGATGCCTCTGTGAGGATGCATGGGGAATCCCGCCGTGTAATCGTCCGGATTTGTGCTGTCAAAGGAATCGAGCATCAAGATCGGATCATATACCTGAACAGTCCGGTTTCCCAATACCCTCACCAGACTTACTCCGGCTCCGTCTGTAGTCCTATAACCTCTGACCTGTTGAATGACCCTTCTTTCCATATGCTGACCTCCATAAAATATACCCCTCTATTGAGATCATCGATTACTCCAAAAGGTAAGAAGTCATTGATAATGATCCCAGTTCGCAGGATTTATTATAAACGCTGATCTTATCCTCTTCATCCGCCGCTCCGAGCACATATAAAAGAGGATCAAAGTGATCCGGGGTCGGCACCGCAAGCCTTGCCATATTACCGAGCCGAGTGTACTTTAAAATGTTTTCATGATTTTTATTGAGAATGTTCTCATGAATATATTCATCGAATTCATATGCCCAATCATAGCCCTTGTTTGCTTTATACCAGTCGACCAGCCTCAGGTTATGGACGATGTTTCCGGTACCGAAAATAAGGACACCCTGCTCTCGTAATGCTCTCAACTCCCTGCCGATCTTATAATGTTCTTCCGGGGATGCATCGGCATCTACACTTATTTGAAATACGGGAATATCTCTGTCCGGATACATGTGGACTAATACCGACCAGGTTCCGTGGTCGATGCCCCAGGAATTATCAAAGTTCGTTGTTCTTGAGATCAGATCCTTCGAGACCCGGGCAAAACCGGGTGAGCCTGCCGTGTTATAAGTTACTTCATATAATTCCTTTGGAAAACCATACATATCATATATGGTTCTTGGGTTTTCCTCATTCAAAATCCGGGTACCTTTTGTAAACCAGTGTGCCGAAACGGATAATATGGCCTCCGGTTTGGGTATCCTTTCGGCTATGATCCTCCAGGTCGCGGTATATGGGTTGTCTTCAATGGCATTCATCGGTGACCCGTGTCCAACAAATAAAGCCGGCATCTTTGACATAAGCGTCCCCCGCACATTTCATATTTAGTTCTCAAACGAGTCTTTGCATTACGAATAAACCAAAAATATAACCTGTCGGCACGGGAATATATCTATTTTGTTTTTGCATTGTGCTTGTGGTAAAACTCCTTGAGAGCTTCCTTTGTCCCGCATTCCAAGTTGTGCCGGCGTATACCCTGAATCGCACCTTCCAAAGCGCAGAGCCGCATATAGCATGCAGACGGATCGCGCAGCAGGATGCGTATCCATGCTTCACGACTGCCCACACTTCGCAGCTCTTCTTCGGTGGTAATACCCGCAGCAATAAGCTGTTTTTCCAATTCAACACCGATGTTTGGCAATTCGGCTAATATTCCCATTAGCTGCATCTCCTTGAATAAAAGTAAATGCGGATGATGAGGTTTTTGCCTGCGTGATCTGAAGAAATGGTTGCCCTTTTAATCGGTTATCGAAAAAATTAAAGAGCAGGTTCAGGCGCCACAACAGCCTGTTTCCCTGACCGACAAGACGTGACTTCTTCCCGAATGCTATATGCACACCATTTTATCATCCGGCGGGATCAAATAATACAAGAGTATAAGGAAAGTTTTATTGAATTTCTTTAAGATGCTTCAAATGGATACCGATATGGCCGATCCCCAGAATAACGACCGAAACCATCAGCCAGATCACTTTTCCGTAGAGCCCCAGAAAAAAGAATGCAACGACCGGCAATGTCGCGCCGGCGACCGGAACACCTAAAAAGCTGCTATAGAAATTTTTCAGCTGTTTTTCGCTTTTGAAGTAGCGTATCCACCAGCATTCGTACATAACCATGAGAACAAATGCCGCAATCAGCCACAGACTCCATGCCGACCAAACGTGAATATTAAAATCGGAAAACACAAGAGCCGTGCAGGTTACACAAACCTGTCCCACTCGTTCAAAAACGAGCAGTATTCTATTTTCATTCCGGTTGGTATACCCTTCGGGTTTGCGCTCAGCCCATATCAGGTTCGGTACCGTCAGCATCAGCAAAAAGATCAATCCAACGTATGAAAAACCAAAATGTCCCATGTCCGTCCTCGAAGAAGAAATTTACGATCCCTCATTCAGGCAAACCATTTGTTAGTCTATTATAGGCGAAAAAACGACAAAACTACCATTATTTTTTAAAAGATATAAAATATGTAACACTTATACAGGCCGGCTTTGTTCTACGGCGCCTCTTTTCATATTAATACCCGATCATCAATAAAAAAGTCGGGTGCTTCCTAACACGGCTGGCAGCCGGAATGCCTTAATTTCAAGGGCACTGAAAAAGGTATGCTTTTCAGATGCGAAAAGCATACCTTTTCCGTGAAAGCACCGCTACTATTCAAGGAGACAGACGGAACCGGATAAATCCGGACTATCAGCCGGAATTGCCTTTGCGGTTCTCTTCGTCATAACGACGACTGAAGTTTACCGGGCCGGTAGTCCGGTTGATAATTTTCATGCTTTGCTTCTCTGTAATGAGATGAACGTAAATAGCTCCCCAATAATATAAGTGCGGCCGCAAGATAAAACAAGGTAAATATCACAAAGAAATAAGTGTCATCCGGGCAGAATACCATCGATAAATTAAAACAGAAGTGAATCCAAAATGCGTTAATAAGGTTGTCGGACTTCTTCATTATAACCGCCATGATAAAGGTCAACGACGTCAGGAGCACCAGATTCTCAATGATATAAAGAATAAGCGACCATCCGCCGTAATCGGTCGAGACAAACCAAAGCGGTGCGTGCCAGAATGCCCAGATCACACCCAAGGCAACATTCCCTTTTATGAAGCCATATCGTTTCTCCAGCTCCGGACGCAAATATCCTCGCCAGCCTGATTCTTCGCCGGACGCTCCCTGTAAAAGCGTGAACAATATTGCGCCCGGCAGTACGGACGGGTCAAATAAAAGCTGCCCGGTAACGGACGTCCTTCGGATTGCGGATATAACCAACGCCGATAATATGAGAACTCCCGCCGCAATCGCAAGTACGATTAATATATGACCTGAATGTAATTTATCTTTGAGAGCCCTTTGATAAAAATCTTTTATTTTCATATCGGGCTTAAGCTTTTTCAGCATAACAAGGAGCATAATTGTCGGGGACCAGCTGCATAATACAACAACCCATTGCATCGCCTCAGGTGTACCATGCAATACCTGTGATACCAGGCCTCCAAGCCCCAAGACCATTACCCAAAACAACAAGTAGGTTTTCATTACATACTTCCACATTATATTCAGCCCTTTCACTTTCATAATACTTCTGCTCCCTTTCGTTTACGGTTTTATAGCACTATATCCGGCTGCCGGTATCGTAAATGAATTCATGCTGTAAATCGAAGCATGACACATTTTTAATAACCTTTCCGTCCGCTTTTCTGTCAATGATTAGTTCACTCTGTCTATCGTTCACCTCAAAATAAAAATCAGCTATAGTTCAGGTTCACGAATATCATAGCAATGGAACCTGTAATATAGCTGAAATAAGCCTTAAATTTACCTTAAATCGTGGGAACCGTGATCAGAAAGAGGCTGCTCCCAATCCTGTTCGAGGTCCCAAAGCGGCTGTATTGCACCGGGTCTAAGCTTTTTTTTGGGGAACGACAATTGCCGCATCCGGTACGAAGTCAATGCCGCGAAGAAGTTCGGCGGATTTCCCGGTCCACGTTCGGCAGGATCCCGGCCGGAGAGGGAATGTTCTCGCGCAGGCTCTTAGCGAGATCACCAAGCCCCTGCAGATCCCGCCGCGCAGCGACAAGGTACACCCGCGTCTGGCCGGCAGAACAGCCGAGCGAGCGAAAACGTGGCGAATGCCGCTGTTGCCCACTGCTATCGGCCGCAATAAAAAATAGCAATAATCGTGTAGGGAGAAAAAAGCATCAGTACCGGAGGGCTTTGAAGCTTGATACGGCGCCTGTCAACGGCGTCTTTTATCCTGCCAGGATAGCAGCAAGATACAAGTTCCTGAGAACCGGCGGCTAATCCCGATCCGGAGGAAGTTTATCTTTGTGCTTCCAATTGTTGTCTTTGTGTGATAGTATAGACAATAACAGGAAGGGAGGGAGTGAGGTTATGAAATTCCGTTCCGTTCTGTGTGCGCTTTTGGCGCTTGCTCCGATCCTTTCATTCTGCGCATGCGGCAAGACCGCGGGCAATGATGCTGATAAAGGATCAAGCGCCCCTGCCGAAAGGCGGAGAGGGACCGACTGCCCCACACACAGATGAAGCTGCCAAAAGAGTCAGTCTGTACATTGAAGCAATGAAGTCAGCTTTCCAGGAGGGAAACGGCGGAAATGGCTTTATTGCCGTGAAGGAAGAAACATTGGAAGATCTCAATGAAGAAAGACCAAAACAAGATGTTCTTGAAGGTTTAAAAGCCTTGTCCCCGAAGGTTTACCGGTATGATGATATCAAAGACGACAACTCCCTTTTTGAATCTGACAGCATTGGCAGGGAAACAAGGACATTAAACGGTACTCTGCTTTACATTAATGACGAAGAATTCAAAGGTGATGAGGCGATCGTTGAAGCAATATCTTGGTTTGGTAATCTGGGGGCAGTGTCACCGAAGTATAAAGCTGTGTACAAAGATGGGAAATGGGAGCTAAAAGTGTTAAGTATGGCGATATCGTAAATAATTCGTGATTATAGTGAATGAGGTTTATTATGGCAGAAAACGCTTTGCATGAAAATTATCGTGACCTGACGACGGGACGTATCGGTGAAAAGCTGATCCGCTTTGCATTACCGGTCATTGCTGCAAATCTGCTTCAGGCACTCTATAGTCTCGTGGATATGGCCATTGTGGGTCGTTATAACATGGCGGCCGGTATGTCTGCTGTCAATCTTGGCGGTGCCATCACTCAGATTATTCTTGTCATTGCTGTAGCTTTGACCAACGGCGGCAGCGTGGTTATCGGTCAACTATTGGGTGCAAAACGGAAGGAGGATGCCGTAAAAGCCTCCGGTACTCTTTTCGGCATACTATTCGTCATTGCGGTGGTTTTGACTGCCGTTACGCTGGTTGTCCGTGTGCCGCTGCTCCGCGCCATGAAAACCACCGAAGAGGCTTTTAACGGTGCGGTTGCCTATCTCACCATATGTGCATCCGGGACTGTTATGGTCTATATTTTCAACGCCAATAGTGCCGTTCTTCGTGCAGCCGGCGAGTCCGTGCAGCCATTGATTGCCGTTGCCGGCTGTGCGGTCATCAACCTTGTTTTGGATCTGATCATGGTAGGCCGATTCGGTATGGGCCCCGCCGGTGCGGCGTATGCGACCGTCATTTCTCAGATCATCAGCGCTGTATTAACCACAATTTTTGTCAGGCGCCTGGGGCTGATCCGGTTTAAGGCGGACTACTTCTCCATTGATAAGCGTTTTATCAAATCGATGATGAAAATTGCCCTGCCCTTCTGTTTGCAGCTCGTGCTTGTTACTGTCTCTTTTGCTTTTGTAAATTCACTGATCAATGAGCTCGGTACGTCCGCCTCTGCCGCTGCCGGTGCGGTTTCCAAGCTTGGCAATTTTGCGACGCTGCCTCCTCAGTCTGTTATGTCCGCATTGATGGCACTGACTGCTCAAAATCTGGGTGCAAACAACATCCCTAATATCAAGCAGGGATTTCGCACAGGTGCAGGCGTCGGTATCGGTGTGACCGTGATTATCTGTTGTATTATCTGGGCAGTTCCCGGCAAGCTTATTGGCATGATGACGCCGGACAATACGGTTGCAGAGGTTGGTGCGGTGTTCTTCCGCTGGGTGGCGGTATCCTACATTTTCGAAAGCGTTCTGTTCGTGCTTTACGGCATCCTGATGGGTGCCGGCTATACAAATATAACTCTCCTGTGCGGGGTGTTGTCATCCCTGGTATTGCGGTATACGCTGGCCTGGACATTCATTCGGTTTACAAACTGGGGTTTCTCCGGAATCGGCGTAGCCTATTCTCTGGCAGCCCTGGGGGCTATGCTGGTGGCAGTCGCGTTTTATTGGTCCGGTCGATGGACAAAACCGAGGGTCAGGGTTTGAGGGTGTCGCGGGGATCATTTCAATCATTGGAGCCGGGCATAGTATATTGACATTACTAAAGTATATGCAATAAGCACGTAAAACCATTTACCTCCGAATTTATGCGTGCGAATCGGTGCTAAATTAAGGACCAGAAGCAGCACCATTACAATATAGATAATAACGGAAAATATCTGATGCGAAAAAAACCTTTCGAAGATGAATAAAAAGGACAGGATAATTACATTATTGTCCAAAGCCAGTCCTTTGTACGTATTTTTATCGATCATTCCAAACACATTAAAATAGCTTAATCTAACGGCGCCTCCGACCAATATGAGAAATGCTCCCGGTAAAAAATACGGGCTGAAATTTGCATAGCTTGTTAAAAATATCGCAGGCAAAACGCTGAAACTGACAATATCGATAAGAGTATCCAGCTGCGCGCCGATAGCCCGGTGGTACTCGGTACGATTCTTAAGGCTTCGGGCTATCATCCCGTCCGCCCAGTCGAAGAGCACTGACCAAAGAACTGCGATCAATGCATAATAATATTCTCCTGTGATAGAAAAGTATATTCCGATCGAGGAGCTTAAGAGACCTGTGAGAGAGCAAATGTTAGACGGATCCTTCAGAAAATAAACCATCGTATATTCTGAACAGTGTTTTTGTTCTCTTTTGATCATATATAAAAACCTCCTTGGCGCTAATGCTTTGATAGGAAGATTTTGTTCCGTTAGTTTCACCAAGTATATTATGAAGTGCGGTTACCAACAGGTTATTTTCCTCCCTGGTTTTAACTGCAACTCTTATATATTGACCGTCGATCCCATTTTTAGCTGACAAGTTTTTTATCAGTATGTTGTATTCGTTCAGCAGGGTTTCGGACAGTTCTTCTGATGAGCAGCCGCAAAGTAATTCGCACATTACAAAATTGGCCTGTGTAGGTATAACCCTGAGATTCGGTACGTCTCTTAATTTCTTCACGAATTCTTCTCTGACAGATTTAAACTTCTCAAGTGCCGATCGATAATCGCTGCTGTATTTTTCACAAATCTGAAGGTAAAATTCGGCGATTGAATTTATATTCCATATAGCTATATCTTTTTTTATAAAACCGATCAGTCCCTCATCACCGCTTGCGACAATCCCAAGTCGTAAGCCGGGAACTCCGAACGATTTTGAAATACTCTTTACAACGGTCAGATGCTTGTTATTCTGAAGAATTGTCTCAGAAAGAAGGGTTTGTGAGTCTGGTGTATCTGCAAAATCCACGAATGATTCATCCACTATCAGTCTGATATCTTTTCGCTTCGCCCATGCCGACAGTCTCAGTATATCAGGCTTATTTATGAAATTGCCGGAAGGGTTATCAGGGTTTACAAGCAGAAGCGCTTTAATATCGGAGTCCTCATAATAATCCATTAAATCTTCACATGTATATGAAAAATCCTTGTTTTTCGGATGGTAATGAACAATATGGTTTTCGGTCAGACGGTTCGGATACTCTTCGAAAGTCGGAACAATGATTCCGATATTGCCGTTGATTGTTTTCATCAGTGATTTGATGAGTTCCGACGCACCGTTACCGGGACAAATATGTTCTTTTTTGATTCCGTAGTATTTCCCCGCTATCAAACTGTTCACTTCAATTCCGGACGGATAGTTACCGATCAGCATGTCAATGTTTGATTTGATCTCTTCAATCATTTTCGTGGGAGGATAAAATGGATTAACAAGATAGCAGAAATCTGTCAGTCCGGGATATCTCCAGTACCCTCCGTATCTGTTCCGGATTTTGTCAAGTCTTTTTTGGGAAAATATAGATTCTGCTATATCCAGATCCTGCACATCATCAATTTCATACCACGGTTCATCTTTAAGAACCTCTACCTTTATCGGGGCTTTTTCAATTAAACTCAGAACCTTAAGTACTTGTTCGTAGTATTCGTTGATGCCCCTGGAATCGATGTACGCTTTAAGGAAGGGAACATAATACAACTCGGAGAATTGCTTGCTGAATTTATAGATATTTACGGTTTTATAGTATTGTTTTACGTTTTTATAATCAAATTCCCTTTTTTCTATAAATCTTATTATGTTATTCTGACCGTCTGTCGTGACAACGGTTCCATCCATCCAATTCTCATATTTTGCTACCAATGCCAGATTAGGATATGTATTGTTGATAATTTTTCTCAGAACGCTGTCGCAAAATATCAAATCCGATTCCAGCAACAAAGTATCATCTCTTAACAGGTAGTTTCGAGCCAGGTACAGTGAATAAATGTTATTCGTTGATGAGTAAGCATTATTCATAACAAACGAAATAGGCGTTTTGATGCCAAGGCCGTTGATAAACGAAATAAGATTCTCGGCCTTGTATCCGACAACGATTATAATTTCTGTCAGATTCAGCTCGTCAAGGTGAAAGAGCATCCTCTCAATCAACGTTTTTCCGGCGACTTTGACCATACATTTAGCAGAGTCTCTGGTCAGCTCTTTTAGTCTTTTTCCCATCCCCGCCGCCAATATTAAAGCCTGCATAATATCACCTCACATAGTTTTTCATATGATTCCAGGGGGAGAACATAGTTTGTATTAGTCATAGAGAAAGAAAAGGGCGCGATGCAAAACGGAAATATTTGCGACGCGTTTTTACACCCGGCGCGGCGAAAACATGAGCGGGTAAAGCTGCTCAGATAAGCATCGCGGCAAACCATGTAGCAAAACGGGTTGTAGATACCGCCGGCCCTAACTGCGGAGCATTCGGTTTCATCCCGTCGATAAAGACCGTGCCGCGGTCTGTCTCGCCGATCTCCTCCGTATACCGCAATTCGGGTGCTCAGCGGCCGCAACGGGTCGTTTTCCGTAACATTATTTCGGTATTCAGTGTCATTACAGGATGACCGTAACGCTCTGTCAGGTATACCGGCCTTGTGTTTTGTGTCTTCATAACACTCGGTTTCAGCGTAAAAACAAATCGGTCAGCCCTTTCGGGCTGACCGATTCATGGTTTTTCATCAAGGTTCGTTTTGCAACGCGCCATTTCAATGCGTATAGATGATAAAGCCGGTCAAAGTATCGCTTCATAACAAAAAAAGAGTTCGTCCTTATTGAAAAGCCCAAACAGGATACATCCCAAAAGTAGTTCCCTTATTTTTTTATCAGCGCTGTACGTTAACTGCCATTACCCTTTATAACTCGCAATAATCAGCACTCAAATCCATGGAGTGCTAAACTACTAATTTTTTACCATATGTTTTTGGCCTTGTCAATATACAATTTCATTTTGACTCTGCGTTGTCAATTGAAATGACCCATATATAATGATTTTCATTTAACAATATGTGGCATATCGGTTTTTTAAGCACAAGGTGAAGAGGATCGAGGGTTTTAAGCGGATTAAGGAAAATGAACCGGAAATGCCCTGTAATACCGGATTATGGAATTCTAATTCTTTTACCCTTTACATCAATACCACGCACTCAACGCGGCTCGGGTTGATGGAATTGATGTCTGTGAACCGTTTTTTAGCATCTGTACGTGGGAACATGTCAATGGCTTTTGTACCGGCTGCCATCAAAATCAACCACCGGCAACCATATGATTCAGCTTCTTTTTCTCGGCGACTTTTTATGCTCGCGGCGATAATCCGGAATTCATTTGCAAAGTTATACATACTTACTATTATATTGTTGAGATAGACCGGCAGTTATGACATAGTATTCGTTATACAAATGTAATTACACATTATCAGCAGGAGTTGGTTGTGTTCGTCAAGTAAAAATGTTAGCAAAAGGTCCCCAAAAAGGTTAGCACCTTGGAGCACCTAATTTGTTGTTCGTGCATGTAGCATCGAGGCCTTTTTCGGGGCCAAACAGGGTGAGACCCAACGCTCACATTTTGGAGACCCACGGGGCCAAACAGGTCGGGGCCCAATGCTCACTTTTTGGAGCACTTTTTCAGTGGGTACGCTGGCGTTGCATGGACTGGGTCAGCCGGTAGCTCTCGCCGGAGAAGATTACAATGTGGGAATGGTGGATCAGCCGGTCAACCAGCGCTGCCGTCAGGCGGTTGTCGCCAAAGACAGTGTTCCACTGCGAGAACTCCAGATTGGATGTAATAATGAGGCTCTTTCGCTCGTAGCAGTCGGAGATTACCTGAAACAGTAGCTCGGCGGCATCCTTGTGCAGCGGCACGAAACCAATTTCGTCAATCACAATGAGCTCCACTTTTTTCAGTGTGCTGAGATAGTTGTTCAGCGTACCTTTGTTGTTTTTCTCCAGCAGGATATTGGCAAGGGACGCCGCCGTATAAAAGCGGACACGCCGCCCTTCCTGGCAAGCTTTCAAGGCAATGGCTGTGGCAAGATGTGTTTTGCCGGTACCAACAGTGCCCATAAAAATGAGATTCTCCTTGGGCGTAAGAAATTGCAGTTCCTCCATGTACTCGGCAGTCAAGCCGCTGGGCAGCTCAATGGCGGGAGTCCACACAAAGTCATCCAGCGTTTTCAGAACACGGAAACCGGCGGTTTTCACCATGCGGTTAATCCTGTTGGCTTCACGCTCTTTCAGCTCCAGCTTCAGCAGGTCGGTCACATATTGCTCTGTACTTTCAAACTGGACGGAGCGCCATTCCTTGGCCATGCCGCCCAACTTCACCTGTCGCATCATCAGCTCAATTTCATCAGACATTCGCGCCACCTCCCGTCAGGCCGTCATAGGCGGAAAGGTTGGGATTGTAGTTTAGCACCGGAGAACCGGGCAGCTTCAGCGGATCAGGTCGGTATTCCTTCTTTGCAATCATGTAATAGCACTGCCGGAGGCTGTCCGCATCCGTGCGGCCATTCTCGCCGGCGAGCTCCAGTGCATCGGCGCACAAGGCGGCATTGCCGTCAGATACAATTTCGCTGAGTAGCTGAAGCGCATTTTTGCGCTCTCTGCCGCTGGTCTGTTCCAAAAATGTCTGCCACTGCTGCGGCATCTGGTGGAAGAAGCGGGTGTGTTCAATTGCACCAGGCTTTTTGCAGAGCACGGACACATACTGCGTCCAGTCGTAGACCTCATCATTGGTTTTGTAGCTCCTGCGATAGTGCCCAACCGGGTGGTGGTCATGAAAAAACTCCACATGGTCATAGAAAATCTTGGCCTGCACCGTTTCGCCGGACAGCATGGGAGAAAGGCCGTATTTGTTGGTTTCAATGGTCACGAAGCCGCTTTTGTTCACCGTCAGTGCTGCATAGCGGAACACCGAGAATGGATACTCCGGCAGGCACAGAAGGCTGGCTTTGTCCTCTTCCCAAAGCTCCGCAATCAGCAGTTTCTTCTTGTAATGAGGCCGCTGGGCATCCTTCTCGCACCATTCCCACAGGGACTCATTGAAGCCGTCAAAGGAAACAATAGTCGGAACCGGCACAAAGGCATTTCTGCGGCTGTAACCCACCTTGTTTTCCACGTTGCCTTTTTCGTTGCCGGATGCTGGATTGCAGAATTCTGCGCGGAAACGGTAATGCATCATGAAGCGGGTAAAGCCGTCTGTGAGAATTCGGTCTGTACCCTTGAGTACCTGCACAACGGCGGTGGACATATTGTCAAAGCGCAGCACCGGCGGAACGCCGCCAATATGCTCAAAGATACGTTTCATACCGGTAAGCAGGCATTCCTGGTTCTGAGAGGGGAAAGTTTGGGTGTACCCTTTGTTGGAATTCGGGAAGGAAATGGTTAGTGCATAGCCGTCCTGCTCCTGCCCTGCACCATCGTAGTAGAGATGCTTTCCGAAATCTACTTGCCCACTGCCCAGCGTATGCTCCAGAGGCAAATAACCACTGTTTTTGGAATTCATCACAAACCGCTTTTTGCGGACGTACTTTTTTACGCTGGAATAGCTGCCGCCGAAACCGTGCTCATCCCGCAAACGGCAGAAAATCCCCCAAACGGTGTGCCTCTGCTTGCGCGGGATCTTACGGTCGGCTTCCAGCCATTCATCAATTACGGGAATGAAATCTCCCAACACCGGATAGCTCGTTGGCTCGGTATCCGGCAGATTGTCCTCGCTCCAGTCGAGCTGGTAGGCGTACTTTTGGACGGTCTTGAAGCTGTGACCTGTTTGACGGGAAATTTCTCGCAAACTCAGGTCTTCATTTTCGTACAGATCCTTGATATTATTTACTTGAGCCATTCTTAACACCTTTCTGCTACCTCCTTAGTCTCTTGACAATTCTAAGGGTAGCTGTTATTTCAGGTGCTGACAATGGCTCACTTTTTATGCCATTTGGGGTGCTAACTTTTTCGAGACCTTTTGCGATACTTTCATTTTACCGAAAACAATCAGATCACATGGTATTCCTTTCAGTTCTGTTTTTAATCTCATTATCAAAAGCACATGATATTTAAACATAGATCCTTTTTTAGTTTTTCACAAATAGTTGTAAAAATAAAAATCGAATTAT
>Ga0123335_1002306_pt1 | contig 28829 bp, 22 predicted proteins | sample BiotimSIPDNA_2_FD_89707 | JGI IMG/M metagenome (GOLD analysis project Ga0123335, IMG submission 89707) | Anaerobic biogas reactor microbial communites from Washington, USA - Biogas_R2 time_0 SIP DNA | ecosystem: Engineered > Bioreactor > Anaerobic > Unclassified | place: Washington, USA... | reverse complement strand
TTCGCGTGTGCATTGCAAGGAATCGACCCTATGGAAACGAGGCTTGGCAAGAAATGCAGGCCAAACGACTCGGCCTGTGGCATACGATGCGTTCCGAAGGTCGGCCAAAGGCAACCGCCCCATAAAACTAGCTGCGTCCCCGTTTCGACTCCGGCCAGCATCTTGGCCACGCCGAGCTTGCCCTCGACGATGATGCCGAACGCCCAGAGAAAGAGCATGTTGCCGATCAGGTGGAAGATGTCGGCGTGGAGGAAGTTGGAGGTGATCCACTGGACGGGATGAAACCCGTCGCCGAAGGCGAGGATAAACGGCTCGACCGATTCCGGCGAGGCGATCGAGAGGGCGAACACGACGACGTTGATGACGATCAGCCCGACCGTGGCGATCGGCCAATGATAGATCGGAGCGTTGGTGCCGTATGGGATGAGGAACATCGTCGCCGGAGCGTTTTTCTCCCCTCGGTTGGATTCTCACAGTGCGTCTAGTATCTATTCGCCACGGCGGATGGATTATTGGTGAAAATCATGCCGGGAAGATCAGGCGAATCATCCCCCTCGCGCCCGATTGCGAATTGCAATCAGTTCCTTCATCAACGAATGAAGCCGGCCGTCGCCGTCGGGCGTGCCGAATCCGTCGTGGAGTCGGCGGTAGAGGGCGTATAGCTCGGCATAGACCGCCGTCGCCGACTTGTTGGGCCGATAGGCTTTCGGTTTGACGCCGGTCATATTCCGCTGGGCCTGGGCGACCGTTTTATACGCCCCGGCGGCGACCGCGCCGAAGATGGCCGCGCCCAGGGCGCAGGTCTGCGGTGAGCGGCTGACTTTCATCGGCCGGTTGCATACGTCGGCGTATATCTGCATGACGAAGGGATTCTTCTCGGCAATGCCGCCACAGTTGACCACCTCGCGGACCGCAACACCGTACTCCTCGAAGCGGTTGATGATCGTCAGCGCGCCGAAGGCGGTCGCCTCGACCAGCGTGCGATAGACCTCGGCGGCGGTCGTGTGCAGGGTTTGCCCGACCAGCAGGCCGGTCAGCAGCGGATCGACCAGAACCGTGCGGTTGCCGTTGTTCCAATCGAGCGCGAGCAGCCCGCTTTCGCCTGGGGCGAGTTTCGCTGCCTCGCGTGTAAGGCTTTCGTGTGGATCGCCGCCGTCTGCGTATCGCCCTGGCGTGAGTTGCTTGACGAACCAGTTGAAGATGTCGCCGACGGCCGACTGGCCCGCTTCGAGTCCGTACATGCCGGGAATGATCGAGCCGGGCACGATGCCGCACAGGCCGGGGATGTCGGGCAATTTGTGATCGGCCGGCGCGACCATCATGTCGCAGGTGCTGGTGCCGATGATTTTCACGAGCGTTCCCGGCTTTATGCCCGCCCCGACCGCGCCGGTATGTGCGTCGAACGCGCCGACGGCGACCGGAATGCCCGGCGGGAGTCCTACGCGATCGGCTACTTCGGCCGTCAGCAGACCGGCTTGACGGTCGGAGGTCATCGCCGGCGTCGCATAATGCTGACGGACCTTCGCCAGTTGCGGATCGAGCCGGGCGAGAAACGCCGCGTCGGGCAGGCCGCCCCAGTCTTCGTGGTACATCGCCTTGTGCCCGGCGGCGCAGATGCCGCGCGGCAGCGTGTCGGGATCAAGCCGGCCGGTGATGTAGGCCGGAATGAAGTCGGCCAGTTCGACCCAGGCGTAGGCTGCGTCGAACACTTTTGGCGCGGTTCGGCGGCAGTGCAGGATTTTCGACCAGAACCATTCGCTGCTATATGTCCCGCCACATTTGGCCAAGTATCCGCGTTTCCCTCGGGCGGCCTTCTCGGTGATCTCCGCCGCCTCGGCGTGCGAGGTGTGATCTTTCCACAGCCAAGCGTGCGCGGCAAGCTGTTTCCGAAACGCCGGCTGCATGGCCAGCGGCATTCCGTTGCGATCGACCGGCAGCGGAGTCGAGCCGGTCGTATCGACGCCGATGCCGACAATCCGGTCGGGCCGAAATCCGCGCCGTCGTCCCGCCGAGCGGACCGCCTTGCCGACCGATTGCATGAAGCCCTCGATATAGTCGGCCGGATTCTGCCGGGCGAGGTGCGGGTCTTTCGGATCGAGCAGAACGCCGTGTTCGCCGTCGGGATAGTCGAACACGCAACTGGCCACCTCGGCCCCGTCGTCCAGATCGACGATCAACGCCCTGAGGCTGTTCGTGCCAAAGTCAACGCCCAACGAAAAGCCGCGTTTTGATGTTGTTTTCATGCCGAAAGTGTAATGAAATGGCGAGTGGCGGTCAATAAGCGAGAGCCGGGAAAATGAGCCAATACTGTTTGAAATATGCACTTACTCGGTTTCCGCAATACTATCCGATATTTGTTTCACGGGCTTGCATTGGTATCACATAAAGTTGTAAACTTCTGGTGGAAGTACGGGAAGTATGGCCATAATACTCCGGCTAGGAAAGGCTATGTACAAGACGAATTGGAAACGATTAGTTGGAATTGTTATAGCGACCATAGCCATATTTTGTCTTTTTGACTCCCTGTTCTTCAATAGCATCGTTGTTTGGTTAAAAGGAAGTCCCTTTTCGATCGACACATCAAATCTTGACGTAGCTGTTATCTCTGCTGTCGTGGCTTTTTTCGCGATGATATTAATCATTATCGGCACGAAGAAATCCACAAAAGATTCTAGTCCTTCCACATGCCGAAAGACTTTGACCGATGCCAACACTGACCATACATCCGTAACGGATTGAGATCCGTTCTACTCTGCGGTCGGCAACTGGCTTCGACGAACATGCTTGTCCGTGATGACGTGAAATTTGCCGGCGGCATTTGGCTCGACAAGAGGCCAAAACCTTTTGAATGTCTCCAGCCGTTCCTTTTCAGACGGGCCGGATAATCTAAGCAATACCACTCCAGCGGAAGGAATAAGTCGAAGAAAGCACAACTCGCCAAAATCCTTATCAGCGGTGAGAACGATTCGTTCTTCCGAGGCGGCGAGACTCAAGATTGTGCTGTCCGACATCCTGGGAGCAATCGCCGCGACATGGACGATGTCATGTCCGAGAGATTCCATAAAAGCGATCATCGCCCTGCTGATATGGGCGTCGGCCAGCAATTTCATGTCTGGTACACCACCTCGTCATGGCGTAATACTGAAGCGGCGTAAGCCTGGGCCGCGCGGATGTGTTCGGGGAGCAATCCCTCGTAGCTTTCGAGCAATTCTTCAACGTCGGCACCTTGCCCCAAGCGTTCCAGTATGAACTCGACGGTCAGCCTGGTCCCTTTGAACACTGGTTTGCCGAGCATTATCTCGGGATCGCGTTCGATGTAATTTTGCCAATTCATACCTTAATTATACTCCGAAAATGGCGAAAGCATAGCCCTTTGCCGCTTCGCCGGTCCTGGTCGAACTCGCCCGGATTGGTTATCATATTTTAGATGAGCAAAGACGCAGATAAAATGCCTGACACTCGATTTGATCCGCCCGCCGAGGTGCTGATCGTCGATAACGACGCCGCGCACGCCGAGACCGTGGCCGAGAGCCTCGAACGAGTCGGTTTTCACTGCCAAGTCGCCGATTCGGGCAAGGCCGGGGCACGGATGATCGAGGAGACGCCCTTCGATCTGATCGTCACCGACTTGGTGATGAACGACATCGACGGGCTGGGCATACTCAAGCACGCCAAGATCGAACAGCCCGACGCCGAAGTGATCCTGATAACCGGCCACGGCACCGTTCCGTCGGCGGTCGACGCCATGCGCCGCGGAGCGTTCAACTATCTGTTGAAGCCGCTCGACGTTGCCCAACTCAGGGCGAGCGCGGAGAGGGCCGTCGAAAGCTCGCGGCTGAAACGGACGAACCTCGAACTAAACCGCCGGCTGGACGAGCGGTTCGGCTTCGAGGGCGTAATCGGCGACAGCCCGCAAATGCGAGACGTGATCGAGCGGCTCAAACGCATAGCCCCGACCAACGCCGCCGTGCTGATCCAAGGCGAGACCGGCACGGGCAAGGAGCTTGTCGCCCAGGCGATTCATCAAAACAGTCCGCGAAAGAACAAGCCGTTCGTCGCCCTGAACTGCGCCGCGCTGAGCGAGAACATTTTGGAAAGCGAATTGTTCGGCCATGTGAAGGGGGCGTTCACCGACGCCTCGGCCGACCGCATCGGCAAGTTCGAGTATGCCAACGGCGGGACGATGTTTCTCGACGAGGTGGGCGACATGCCGCTGCCGACGCAGATCAAGCTGCTCCGCGTGCTGGAAAACGGCGAGATTACCCGGGTCGGCTCGAACACGCCGGTCAAGGTAAACGTCCGCATCCTCTCGGCCACGAATCGGAACTTGGAAGATTCAATCGAAGCCGGCACGTTCCGCCGCGACCTCTATCACCGGCTGAAGGTCGTCACGATCCGGCTGCCCACCCTGCGCCAGCGGAGCCAGGACATACCTATCCTGATCGACTATTTCCTACACCAATTTGCCGACCGGCACGACAAAAAGATTCGCGGCATGACGCCCCACGCGCGGCGGAAGCTGATCGCCTTCGACTGGCCGGGCAACGTCCGCCAATTGCGAAACGTCGTCGAGAGCATGGTGGTGGTCGATTACGATGGGCTGCTGGATGTGGACGATCTGCCCGAGGAGTTGGGCGAACCGGTCGAAACGCAAGCGGCCGCGACGGCCGATTCGCTGGCCGGACTGGCCGGAAAGCCGCTGGCCGAGATTGAGCGGCTTTTCATCGCCGAAACGCTCCGCTTCGCCGGCCAAAACCGCGAGGAAGCCGCGAAAATGCTCGGCATCGGCGAGCGAACGCTGTATCGGAAGATCAAGGAGTACGGGTTGTAATACTCAACCGGGGGTTGCGCAGTGAGTTTGCGGAGCATTCCATGTACTTGAGGTATGCAGATGAAAGCGGTGATTGCGGTATGCCGAGTGACGGATCGCCGACGAGGTATTTTTGTCTATCGGGAGTGGTTGTTCACGAACTACGATGGCTTGACACCATTAAAGAATTGATCGGTTTTCGGCATTGGATTAAACGGAAATACGGCGTATATCTCGATGCCGAAATTCATGCCGCTCACATGATAAACAAGCCCGGCAATGTTGACCAGTCGATTGGAAAACTAAAAAAACATGAACGATTAGCCATCATTCGCCACTTCGCCGACCGAATCAGCACTCTTGTCGATGTAAGAATAATTAATGTCGTCGTGGACAAGCAGAATAAACCGCCGGACAAGGACGAAGTGTTTCGCTGGGCGTGGTATTCTTTGTTTCAGCGGTTTGAAAACACAATTCGGTGTCGCAATTTCCCAGGCCCAAAAAATCCCAACGAACGAGGAATCGTATTTCCCGACAACACGGACGGGGAAAAACTCAAACGGTTTCTCAATGACATGCGGGAGAACAACCTGTTGGAAATTCAACAACGGAATGGGGCGTTTACTTATAAAAACGAACCGATTCAAGTGGTCATTGAAGACCCTGTATTGCGAGATTCACGCGATTCGTATTTGATTCAGGCCGCCGATTGCGCCGCGTATCTGCTCAAACAACATATCGAACCGTCATCATACATGAAAAAACACGGAGGCAACGCATATCTGCACCGCTTGGCTTCTGTTCTATGCACTCATGCCTCGTACAAAGATCCCCGGGGGCTTGGCATCGTATGTATTTGATTTGAACTAGCACAAAAAAATGGGGCCCCGAAAGGCCCTGGTGGATCCTACTGCTCGGACTTCCCGAGGCTCAGATCCTACTTAAGTCTACTTTAGTTCGTCGAGAAAAACAACCCTACTCTTGAGCAATTATTACCTGCCGGAGATAGCGGTTTCACGGAGGTTTTGTAGAGAGGCACACTTTGAGCATGGGGATTTGGATAAGTTCATCCAGCCCCCACAGAAGTAGTGTGCATTCAAAGCACATCCGCAAATTACACAAAAAAATCAGATTACCCCATACAGCGCCCCCCCGCGAGCGGCCAACTCGTCAACGCGGCGCGTGACCGCCGGGTCTTCCACGAGCGGCGGGGCATGGTGCGGCTTCGCGCGGGCGTCGATTACCAGCGAACCGGCACAACCCCAGTGTTTGTCGGCCATTGTCGGCTCAATGCCGTATATGTCTGTCGCCGGGTTGCTGCGGGTGAACGTCGTCCAGAGGAAGTTTTCCAAGTTGGCCGCAGAGAAGGCGCTACGATCGACAACGACGATCAGCGGAAAACGGCAAATCGCGTTGCTCCGACGATATGATTCGCAAAATCGTTCTACCGTTCTGGCCGCCGTGCCGGCGACCGCTAAACGGTCTGACGCCGCCCCGGAATGTTTAGCGGCCGACGGCTCGTCAGCCCGATACTCCGGTCCCTCGATTACCAGCACGCCGGGCATGGCGACTCGCTGATTGCGAAATCCCAACTGCTCGGGCAGCGTCAAACCGTCGCAATCGGTCGGCAGCGATCGAATCGGCCGGCCCGCCGCCGCGATGACCACCTTCGATCCCTCGTTGATCCGGCCGCCACTGTAGTCGAGCGTGTCGATTGTCGTGCAAGTTTGGAAGTGCAGGTCGCGGCGCCAATCGACCCGTTCGAGAACGTGTCGGAAGAACTCTTTTACGCGATGCACATCCAGCGTCGGATCGTCTTCGCCCGCCGCGATCCAGAGATACTTTGCCAGCGACAACTGCCCGTGGCCCAGCAGGGCGTTGGCCTGGGTGAGCAACTCGCGCGGCCGGCGTTCGGCGTCGTATGGAACATACCGTTCGCTGCCGATGGCCAGCAATAGCGGATGCACACCGGCCGCATCGACGGCATGGACCGCCCGAACCCCGGGAATCTGCTTCGAGATGGCCGGCTCGCCGATCTCATGGATCAGTTGCCCCAGCACGGTGTCTTCCTGCGGCGGGCGGCCGACGACCGTAAACGGCCAAATCGCATTGCGGCGATGATAAACCTTCTCGATCCGCAAGACGGGGAAATCGTGGGCTAGGCTGTAATAGCCCAGGTGGTCGCCGAACGGTCCTTCGGGCTTCAGTTGCGAAGGATCGAGATGGCCGACGATGCAGAAATCGGCCGCCGCATGGATCGGTAGTTGACCTGGGCGGCAGATCATCGGCACGCGGCGACGCCCCAGCACGCCGGCGATGGTCAATTCGCTGATACCCTCGGGCATCGGCATCACCGCCGCGAGTGTCATCGCCGGCGGACCGCCGACGAACACATTTACCGGCAGCGACTCACCCCGCCGTAGCGCCGCCGCATGATGTGCCGCGATGCCGCGATGGATTTGGTAATGCAGTCCGGCTTCACGGTTCGGTTCATATTGCCCGCCGGAAAGCTGCACGCGATACATACCCAAGTTGCTCCGCGCGAAGCCGGGCGAGTCGGGGGCTTCGCTGTAGACCTGCGGCAACGTGACGTATGCCCCGCCGTCGTCCGGCCAAGATTTTAGTTGCGGTAAATCGCCAAGCGTAGTTTCGCAATCCAGCACCGGGCCGCGTCGCACCCGTCGTGGCCGGGTAAGCAACGCGTCAACCGGTGTTTTCAGATACAATCGCGGCCGACGCATCATGTCCGACGGATCGACTTGCAGCGAGACCAGTTTGCGGAGCCGGTCGAGCGAGTCGCGGAAGATGTAGCGTGCCCGGTCGATCGTGCCGAACAGGTTGCCCAACATCGGGAATCGGCAGCCGACGACGTTCGTAAACAGCAAGGCCGGCCCGGCGGCCCGATAGACGCGGCGTTGGATTTCCGCCATCTCCAGGTTCGGGTCTATCGCCGCGTCGATCCGCCGGAGTTGTCCGGTCGTTTCGAGATCATCGACACATTGGCGGAGACTGCGGTACATTTTGAGGGATCGGGGATTAGGGATTGGGGATTAGGATTCGGGGGTTCGGGGATTCGGGGATTTGGAATATGAAAAACACCCTCGTTCCCATGCTCCGCGTGGGAACGCACCGCCGGGATGCTCCGCATCCTTGGAAGTTCTGATAAACCTTGGATATTTCTGTTTAACGAACGTGAATTCTTATGTTCCGACGACCGAGTGCTCTACTCCACCCGAACGAACGCGGAGCGTTCGGACAGTGTGTTCTCATGCAGAGCATGGGAACAAGGTCGTTTAGCCTCGCCCGCGCGGAGTTTTGACTGCGTCCAGTTTCCGCTGTTGCATCTTTTTCCGCAAGTGCGGAGACTTCGTCGCCGGCATTCGGACGATGTTTCGCGTTTTTCGGCCGCCGCTTTGGTTTTTGCTCATAACGCAACTCCACGCCGCGTGGACGCGGCGGTTAAACGGGATTGTCCAAAGCAGCGTTCAAGCTCCCGCTGCGAAACCCTTCCAGATCGAGCGAGACGTATTTGAATCCCAACGTGTGAAAATGCCCGATCAACTCACGGCGGAATCCTTCGTCGATTAATTTTGGCAACTGCTCGGCCGAGACCTCGATCCGCTCCATCTCGCCACGGTGATATCTTACCCTCAACGGCCGAAAACCGCGATCCCGCAGAAATCGTTCGGCGGCGTCAATCATTTTGAGCCGCTCGGGCGTGATCCGCTCGCCATAAGCGATGCGGCTGCTCAGGCAAGGCGTCGGCGGCTTGTCCCAGACGGACAACTCCCACGCTTCGGCCAGCCGGCGAATGTCGTCCTTCGTCAAACCGCACTCGGCCAGGGGAGTTTTAACGCCGCGCTCGGCGACGGCCTTCGCACCGGGGCGATAGTCGGCCCGATCGTCGAGATTGCTCCCATCGGCCGTCACGGCCAGATTCAATCTTTCCGCAAGCTGTTGCAGGCAGCCGAGCAGTTCCAGTTTGCAATGGTAACAGCGGTCGGCTTGGTTCTGGCAATATGCCGCGATGGAAAGCTCGCCGGTCCGAACGGTTTCATGCCGGATGCCGATTTGCCGGGCGACATGTTCGGCCTCGTCCAATTCACCGGCGGCCATGCTCGCGCTGACGCAAGTCGCCGCCACGGCCCCGTCTCCGAGCGCGAGCGAAGCCGCTTTGGCCAACACCGAGCTGTCCAGCCCGCCGGAAAACGCCACCAGACAACTGCCGTAGCCGCGCAGCAGGCCGATCAATCGGTCACGTTTGGCGTTCAGTTCGGGAGGAAGTGAGTGCATGATACTATCGTATCATATATGTAGGGTGCGTGAAACGCACCAAGATGAGAGGAAATATGTGTCCATCGCGGTGCGTTTCACGCACCCTACAGCTACTCGACATGCACATGCAGCCGGGCGGTGGCCGTCTCGCCGCGATTGTTCGTCCGCGAGACCGATACGATATAATCGCCCGGCTTCGCAAAGCGGTGCTTGACCGGAACGTAGCCGTTCTCGTCGTGCTGATGTAAACGCGAACCGTTGGGTTTCACTTCCACAGGCATCGAACGGCTTTCGGCCGCCGGGCTGCCATCGCCGAAATCCCAACGCTCGCAACCTTCCTCGGGCGAGAAGGCGAACGAACGGACCATAAACGTCACTTCGCCGCCGGCGGCGATTTTTCCGCTCGGCCAATAGACGGCATGAATCGTCGGCGAGACGACTTTCGGCTGCTTGCGGTCATAGACGACCACGACGGCGAAATCGTAATCCACGCGGCCGTCGGCGTCGGTCACTTGTAGAATCTCGCTGTATTCACCGGGGCGGTCGTAACGCCGTTTGACGACGGGGCCTTCGGCCTTCGCGCCGTCGCTGAAGGTCCAATCGTATCGGACGATGTGTTTCGGGCCGTCGGCACTCCATGAGCGGTCGGCGTCGAGCGACACCTCGTCGCCAACCCAGGCGATCCGATGCGGTCGAGCCACCGCTTTCAGCCGCGCCTCGGGATGCTTGGCGCGATACGCTTGCCAAGCGAATGCGTAAGCGTCGGTTACTCCGTATCGACCGCTGGGCTGCGGCACGCTGACGTCGAGGTGCAGGTGCGCCCAGCCGCCGCTGCTCCCTTCTTTACCCAGGAGGCCGAGTTTTTGCCCCATCTTCACGCGGCCGCCGAGCTTGATGGCCGGATCGATCGAGTGCAGATGGCTGTAGCGGTAGTACCAACCGCGTCCGTCGCGTAGATAGACCACGTCGCCGCGCGGCTGGACGACCGTGGGGATGTCGGGCGAGTCGATCGTTTTGCCCCGGACGGAAACCACAATGCCGTCGGTCGCGGCCACGACTTCGGTCAGCCCCTCGGCCCCGCCGAAGTCCAGACCGTAGTGGTAATAAACGGCGGTCAGACCGGGCAGATCGCAGGCGTTGACGAAACACGGCTCATTGGCCATTTGCGTTTCGCCGACGAACCAGTGCTGTTTGACCGGATACGTGAACGTGCCGGGACGAATCCAAGGCGCGCCTGCCGGCCAGATTCGGAGCCGGGCGTCCTTGTCCAACGCCCAGGGATTCCAATCCGGCCGCACGAGGCCCTTGGTCGCCGCGCAGTCGATTTGCAGGCCGCCGGCGACGGTTGGCAGCGCGTAGTTGGCCGCCGGCAGCGTGGCCCGTTGCCCGTTCACCTCGACGGTCGCAATGGCACTGCGGACGGCCCCGCGCAAATCATCGCGGGTCTCATGTAAGTCGAGCAGCTTAATCGTTGCTTTCGAGCCGTCGCGCAAAATCACGTCGGCCGATTCGCCCACGTCGAGATCGACCGAAAGCATGATCGGTTCGACCGGAGCCGGCCATTGGTCGGCCGGTGTGGTCCCCAAAACGAATGCGAGCATAATGAGTGGCGTCATGGTCGAGATAAATGGAAAAACGGTTGCTATTGACGGTCAGCCTTGTAGGGTGCGTGAAACGCACCATCTTCGGGCGTGATTGACGCGAGAAACGTAGCGAATTGGCAACACTTAAACTGCATGAAGTTCAACAATTTGATTTGAACAGGAGGAAACGGAAAAAACAGAGATATTATTGCCTTTCCATGATCTCTGTTTCCACTGTTTCCTCCTGTTCAGAAAAACGCAAAATGTGCTTCCTTACCGCGAATGGCTAAAGTGTCAAGCGAATTGAATGTCTGGTGCGTTTCACGCGCCCTACAAATCATTCGATCTCGAAAATGGCCTCGATTTCGACGGGCACGCCCAACGGCAGCGCGGCGACTCCGACGGCGCTGCGGGCGCCTACTCCGGCCTCCGTACCGAACACTTCGGCGAACAGCTCGCTGGCGCCGTTGACCACGGCCGGGTGTTGCGTGAACTCGGGCGTGGAGTTGACCAATCCGAGGATTTTCACCACTCGTTTGACGCGGTCCAGGCTGCCGAGTTCCGCCCGCAGCGAGGCGATGACGTTCAGCGCGGCGCATTGGGCGGCTTTTGCGCCCGCCGCGACGTCGAGATCGGCGCCGAGGCGGCCCAACGCCAAGTTGCCGGCGGCGTCCAGCGGCAGGTGGCCCGAGGTGTAGGCTAGACCGCCGCAAATGACGACGGATTTATAAAGTCCCTTGGGAGGCGGGGCGGGCGGAAGTTTAAGCCCAAGCTGCGAAAGTTGCGACGACAGGTTTGATTCGATGGACATGGCTCTTAAAGGAATGATTGTAACTGAGTTGAGTAAAAACAATACGACCCAAACATAAGTCACCACCAATATAACCGGCCGGTCCTTTCTCGGCAAGAAAGGCGTCATACAAGCGGCAAAACTCGCGCAATTCGGCCGCCGTTCGGTTCCATGCAGCGGGGAGCCGATTTCAGCCGAAAATACGACGTTGGAACGTGTGTATGCAAATCCGCCATTTATTTTGGGGAATTCGCGGCGAGCGGAAAAAATGCAAAATATCCGCTCCTTCGGGTGTGTTGACCCCGGTACCATGCTATGTTTTTTTACGATCTTCGCCGTGCGACGTACTGATTGTGGAATGTTTATCTCGAAAGGGGACGGGCCGTGCAACGCATGTTGACGGTATTGATGCCGGTGAAAAACGCCCAAGATACGTTAATCGAATCGGTCGTCGATGTTCTCGACATGGCGGTCGATACCGAAAGGCGCTTTGAACTGTTGATAATCGACGACTGCTCGACCGACGCGACGAGCGAGGTCGCGGCCGAACTCGCGAGTTATTATCCCCAGGTGCGGTTCGTGCGTCACGAGATGCCGTTGGGATACGCTGAATCCGTCCGAACCGGTCTGAGACACTGCCGGGGCGAACTGGTCGCGGTTTGCGAGGGAAGGCCGCCGAAGTTCCGCATGGTCGAGCGCCGCCTCCCGGCGCCGGTCCACGCCGCGAGCCGCCCCGCCGAACCGAACTTCTTGCGGCGGGTAAAATCGTTCGCCTTGGGCGAATAGCGTCGTCTCGCCACAGATGCTGATTCACGGGGGGCTGGGTCGCCGATCGGAGTTGCTCCCCACCCCCGCAGAGATTTTTCTGGTTCCCAAGCTCTGCTTGGGAACCCACTGTCGCGACGCTCCGAGGTTGTAAAAAACTGTAGGGTGCGTGAAACGCACCACAACCGGTAGTGCATGGTGCGTTTCACGCACCCTACATATTGTGTTCGCAATAAATGGAAATCAATTTTTTCACACGCTCTCCGCGTCGATGGCGGCATCGGAGCGTTTGTGGAAAGTTCGTGCAATGCGCTCACATGCGGTGCGGCCGGGCGCCGCGCGGCTGTTCTATTCGCTATCCAACTTCCTCGCCCGGGCGAGATCGGCCTCGGCTTTGGCATTGTCGCCGAGTTTTTTGTGAACCGCGCTGCGGCCGCGATATGAGGCCGCGTTTTCGGGATCGAGACGGATCGATTCGTTGAACGCCGCCAGCGCCTCGGCCGGCTTGTCGAGCCTCAACAGGCATGAACCGATCCAATATTGAACGTCTGACTGCTCGAATTCGTAACCTTTTTCGGCGAGCATCGGCTGAAGCTGTTTGAGGGTGTTTTCGTACTGCCGCTCGTGCCAGTGGCGATGGACCGTGATCCAGTCGAACTCGCGGCCGTAGGGATACCAGGGATACTCGACCTTATCGGTGAAGCTTTCCAGCACGGTGTCGGGCGAGTCCCACCACTCGCAGAACCAGTGGGTGGGATCGGTTTTCAATTTTTTCATTGTCGCGAAGGGGAGGAATTGACGCACGTAGAACGCCCGGGTGCGCTGGGCGGCCAACAATTCCAATTTGAGGATGCCGCCGACGAACTCGTCTTTTGTGAGCTTGCCCCGTTCGGCTTCATCGTGGATTCGGACGAATTCGGGGGAGAAGGAGACGTTGTGCAGTTCGAAGACCGCGGCTGCCCAAAGCTCCTCGAACGATCGCGGCTTGCCGCGGTGCAAGCCTTCGGTGTAATTCGGCGCGATCAAAATTGCGGCGTTGTGGTCTCCGGCGGCGGAGAGGTGTTCGGCGTCGGAGTGCAGCGGGGGAGTGGAATCCCAGTCGATCGGCGCGTCGAAGTCCTCGCCGGCGAACTTTCGTTCGGCCCAGCGGCGCAGAAAAGCGGCTTCTTCGCCGTGCTCGCTCATTCCCGGCCGGTCGCGCAACATTTTCTCGACCTGCCGCCGGCCGTGCGAGAGCCTGTCTTCGGAGAGTTTGGCGTCGGACGCGGGGCGATATTTTTTCCCCTCGTCGCCGGGATTCAGTTCGATGGCCGCTTTCAGGTCGGCCTCGCCTTTGGCATATTCGCCTTTTAGAATCAGGGCCGCGCCGCGCAGTCCTCGATACTTCGCCCCCTTCGGCGATTTTTCGACCGCTTCGTCCATTAGCGACAGGGCGTCGTCGTATTCGCCCTCCTCGATTGCTTGTTTCGCGCGTTCAAAGGCATGGTCGAGTTGTTCGTCAGCCGGAACCAGCCGGCCGGAAAATATGACTGCCGCCCCGATCAATAGCGTTGAAAGGTGCAGGTACCACATAACTGGCCTCGCGTGATTTTCCCGATTAGTCTCGAAAACGGCCGTCCTGTAATTATCCCTCACCCCGGGTTATCGGGCAAGTCCGCCGCCGCCTCGGTTGCCTCGGTCTGCTGTCGGGGGTATCATGTTGTTATTATACACGGGGGGGTAAATGAACTAATTCCCGGACACACTTAAACAATTCCCCAAAAGCGAGGATGAAACAATGCGAATCGACCGCCGAGAGTTTCTGGGCGCCGCCGTCGGAGCGGCCGGCTTGCTCGTGTCCGACGCCAAGGCCGCCGCGCCGGATGAAACGCCCGCCGCCAAGCCGAATCCGTTCCTCGACTCCTTGCGGAGTTTTCGCCTCGGTTTCGGCACCGGGATGAAAGGTTGGAAGCGCGAATCGAACCAGACTAGGCTGGGCGAAAAAGAGTTCAACAAACTGCTTCTCTACGCCTACGACAGCGGCATCCGCCTGTTCGACATGGCCGACCTTTACGGCACGCACGGCCACGTTGCCAGGGCGTTGAAGGGCAAGCCCCGCGACAGCTATTTCCTCACCTCGAAAATCTGGTTCCGCCCCGACGGACTGCCCGAACCGGAACGTCACGACGCCGACGTATACGTCCGCCGGTTCCTCAAGGAGTTGGACACCGACTACATCGATCTGCTCCATATTCACTGTCAGACCGAAGGCGATTGGCCAAAACAGATGCGCAAGCAGATGGACTTGCTCGACGATCTGAAGCGGAAGGGGATGATTCGCGGCCACGGCGCGTCGATCCATTCGCTCGAAGCGCTCGAGGCCGCAGCCGGCGAGCCGTGGGTGGACGCGGTCAACGCGCGGGTCAACCAATATCGGCAGCGCACCGACGGCCCTATGGAAAAGGTCGTGCCGATACTCAAGCGCATTCACGCCGCCGGCAAGGGCGTGATCGCCATGAAACTCAACGGCGAGGGAACGCTCGACGAGCGACAGCGGGAGGCCGCCATGCGATTCGTCTCCGGCCTGGATTGCGTCGATGCGATGATCGTCGGTTTCGAGAAGACGGCCGAGATAGACTATTTCCTCTCCGTCGTTCGGCCGGCGGCGGAATCGACCGGTTGACGACGGCCCCGCCGCTCCACTGATCTTGTTGGCGCCCTGTTGGCGAGGATTACGGATTTGCTCAATGCGTCCACATTCAAGGAGATCGTCGGCGGACGGCGGCGCGGGGCCGGGCCGAGTCTGCTGCGCGGGACGCTGCGAATCGGCGAGTCGGGCTACGCCGCCGCCGTCCGGCTCCGCAACGCATTGTACGACCTCGGCGTGAAAAAGGCGCATCGAGCCGGCGCGCCGGTCGTAAGCGTCGGCAATCTCACGCTCGGCGGCACCGGCAAGACGCCGATGGTCCGTTGGCTGGCCGAATGGTTCCGGGATCAAGGCATCCGCCCGGCCGTGGTCAGCCGCGGTTATGGGTCGACCCCGGGCGAGGCGAACGACGAGGCGTTGGAGCTGCGGCTGCTGTTGCCGGGCGTGCCCCATCTGCAAAACCCCGACCGAGTGGCCTCCGCCCGCGAGGCCGTCGAAAAACTCGACTGCAATCTTATTTTGCTGGACGACGGCTTTCAGCATCGGCGAATCGCCAGGGATTTCGACATCGTGCTGATCGACGCCTCGGCACCGTTCGGTTTCGGTCACGTCTTTCCGCGGGGGCTGTTGCGAGAGCCGGCTTCGGGGCTTCGCCGGGCGGATGCGGTCGTGCTTACACGCGCCGATCTGATCGAGCCGGCCGACCGCAAGTCGATATGGCAAGCCGTCCGCCGCCATGCCCCTCGGGCGATTCGCGCCGAGGCGCTCCACGCCCCAAGCGACACAAGCACCGGTAGATTCCATATGGTGGCGGCGCTTTGCGGGCTTGGCAATCCGGCGGGCTTTCGACATACAATCGAGCAATGCGGCTATAGAATCGCCGCCTTTCGCGAGTTTCCCGACCACCATCGTTATAACGGCGACGACCTCGCTTCGCTCGACCATTGGGCCGGCGGGCTGGACGTTTCGGCCGTCTTGTGCACCTGCAAGGATTTGGTCAAAATCAACCGAGACCGGCTGGGCAGAAAACCGCTTTCGGCCGTGCGGATCGACGTGGAGTTTCTCGCCGGCCGCGAGGCGTTGGAATCGCGTCTGAAAAAAATATTATGAAGATTGCCGTTTTTTTGCCGAACTGGCTGGGCGACGTGGCAATGGCCACGCCGGCGTTGCGGGCGTTGCGGAAGCGATTCGGCCCCGATGCGAAAATCGTCGGCATTATGCGACCCTATCTCGCCGACGTGTTGGCCGGAACCGACTGGCTCGACGAGCAGTGGTTTTTCAATCCCCGGGCGGAAGATCGGCAATTGCGGTGCCGGGCCGTCGCGCGGCGGATGCGCGGCGAACGGTTCGATCTCGCCGTGCTGACGACCAACTCGCTTCGCACGGCCTGGGTGGCCTGGCGGGGCGGGGCAAAACGCCGCGTCGGATACGTCCGCTACGGACGCGGACCGCTGTTGACCGATAAGCTCTCGCCAAAACGCCAAGGGCGAAAAATCGCCCCCGAGCCAATGGTCGATTCCTATCTCCGGCTGGCTTATGCGGTCGGTTGCGAGGCGGAATCGCCCCGGCTGGAACTGACCGCCACCGAGGCAGACGAACGTTCGGCCGACGGCGTGTTCCAGCGGCTGGGGCTGGGCCAACGCCCGATCGCCGCACTGAACTCGAGCGGGGCATACGGCGGAGCCAAACTCTGGCCGGTCGAATATTTCGCCCAGCTCGCCCGACGAATCATCGATGAACTGCACTACGACGTGCTTGTCTGCTGCGGACCGAAGGAGCGGGAAATCGCCCGCGAGATCGTCCGCCAGGCAGAGAGCATAACTGCTGGGAGCAGAAAAGGGGGCAGCCCCATCTTTGGGATTGTGAGTCAGCTTGAAAACGTCGATGAATCGAAACGCCCCGCAACTGCGCTCGAGGGGGAATTGCGGCGTTTTCCACCCCGCCGGTCGCAGCCGGCGGGCGTTTTTACCGACATTAACCACAGGACAGTCAATCAACCACCAGACGCACCATCCCCGCAGAAGCAGACCGGCGCCTCTTCCAAGCCTCCGCACGTGGTTTCGATGGCCGACCAGCCCATGGACCTCGGCACGGCCAAGGCTTGCATCCGCCGTTGCCGGGTGATGGCATCGACCGACAGCGGACCGCGGCACGTCGCCGCCGCGCTCGGCCTGCCGGTCGTCACCATGTTCGGGCCGATGTTGCCCGTCTGGAGCGAGAACCCCGCCCAACGCGCGGCAAACCTCGTGCTCGATCTGGATTGCATCGGCTGCCATAAACGAGTATGTCCGCTGGGACATCATCGCTGCATGCGCGATCTGAGCGTCGATACGGTCTTCGACGCCGTATGCCGACTGCTGGACGCTCGATGACTACCGCAACGACCGTTTGCGGCTTCGCACGTTGAAGCACGCATCCCGTGCGTCCGACTGGTGGGACATTATCCGAGATATTTCCGGAAGACCGCCAGCGTCGCGTCCACCATGCAGTCGGCGGTGAAGCGTTGCTCGGCACGCTCCAGCGCGCGGCGCCGAAGGATCGCCGATTGCTCGGGCGAATCGAGCGCGCCGATTATCGTGCGGGCCAGCGCCGGCGGATCGCGCGGCGGTACGAGCCAGGCGACCGGCTCATCGCTCGGATCAGCTTCTGAAGTAGAAGCGGTGGGCGAAGGCCGCCGATCATCGGTTTCCACAACGGGACCGGAAAATGCGCCAGCATGGCAACCTGTTCCGCGGCCGAGCAAATCGGGGATGCCGCCGGCCGCGGTGGCGACGATCGGACGGCCGGCAAGCATCACGTCGATCAACGTCGAACACAATCCTTCCTTGTGCGAAGGCAGGACGAACAAGTCGGCGGCGTTGATCAGGTCGTATACGTCATTGCGGAAACCGAGAAACCGGACTTGCGAGGCGATGCCCAGCCGCTCGGCATGTTGCCGGAGCGAATCGAGCAATTCGCCGTCGCCGGCCAGGGCCAGCAGGACGTTTTGTTTTTTTTGCAAGACCTCGGGCATTGCGTCCAGCAAAAAGCGGTGCCCTTTGTGGTCGGTCAGCGTGGCCACGGTCAGCAGCAGCGTGCGGTCGTCGCTCAATTGCAGCGCCCGGCGGCCGCGCTTCCGATCGCCGGATCGGACGCGGGCAGGATCGACGCCGTCGTGGACGACGCGCAACATCCGGTCGGGTATTCCGCCCTCTCGACACACGTCGGCAACAGCCTTTGAGACGCAGATCACGCAGTTGCAGAACCAGCGGTAACGTCGCGAGGAACGGATGGCGAAATCGACCCGCCGCGCGGCCGCGCGAACGGGTATCCGCAATCCCAGCGCGGCCATGCCCGCCCCGTCGATGGCGTGCGAGTCGTTGAAATGCAGCACGTCGGGACGGATTTGCCGCAGCAGCCTTCGAGTGCGCCACATCGCCGCGGGGCCGCGCCCGCTTCCGGAAAAAGTCTCGACTTCGAAGCCCTCGGCCAGCATTCGCTCGGCGAACATGCCGCCGCGCCGAGCGAGAACGACGCAGCGGCAGCCGCGGCGGCGAGGCCCCTCGGCCAACAGCCGCTCTTGCTCCTCGCCCCCGTGCCAGCAGCGCTGAGTCGAGACCATCGCAACGGTTAAATCAGGTGCAGGCATGGGCGGAAAAGCTGAATTTAGAGACTGAATGACGTTGAATTCAACAATTGTCTCGATAGCCGGAGGCTAACAGCCTCCGGAATGTGGTCAAAACAACGAGTTTTCCCACCGGAGGCTGTTAGCCTCCGGCTATTGGTGGCGATGTTGCCCATTCGTCCGGGGATTTACGTTCGATTCGCGGCTCAATTGCCAGAGTTTAGCGTATTTGAGAAAGGTATAATACATGCTGCTAAGGCAGACAATCAAGCCGGCCGTGCCGTCGAGGAAACCTCCGCGAAAGAGATAGAGTTGCAGGAACCGCAAGGGAGGCCGAAATAAAATCCCGGCCAAACCGGCGCGGCGGCCGACGGCATGGCGGTCTTCGGCCCAAAAAGTCGTATAGCGGTTTTGTTTTTCGGTCCATTGGTCTAGCGAGCGGCAGGTGTGGTGTTCGATGCGCCCGGCGAGATTTCCCACCCGGCTCGGATCGATCTCCAACCGCTCGTGTACCCGCGAGGGGCCATAGCGGCCTGCCTCTCGGCGAAACAGACGGATTACCGTCGAGCGGTTCCAGCCGCAATGGCGTATCCGACGGCCGAGAAAATAGTTGTCGAAGCGCACGGCGTATCCGTCGCGCTCGGGGTCGCCGCGGTCGAGCACCTCGCGGATTTCGGCGGCCAGGCGGCCGGTGAGCCGTTCGTCGGCGTCGATTTGAAGTATCCAGGGATGCGACGCCTGCGGGATGGCCCAATTCTTGAAATCGGCATGATCGACAAACTCCCGCTCGATCAGCCGGCAACCGCCCAGGCCGCGAACGAGGTCCGTCGTGTCGTCGGTAGAGAGCGAATCGGCCACGAGAATCTCGTCGGCCACTTGACGGACCGATTCGACGCACTGGCGGATATTGTGCGATTCGTTGCGGCAGGGAATTAGGACGGTGAGTTTATCGGACATGAACGAGGTCTTTTCTATCGGCTCGGACGAGAATAATATAACCCGGTTCGTCGGTCGGCATGGCGTCTGGCCGGACGGGCGCGTAGCCCTTCTCACGCAAGAGTTCGACCAGTTCCGCGCATCGTTCCGGCGTCAATTCTTTCGCGGGTCGCAGCAGAACCGCGTCGGCCCGGCTGCTCTCGATCAAATCAAGTATGTATTCGTTGGAAGCATCGCAAAGAAACGCTTGATATGCCGAATCGGCCGCATAGTACGAGGCGATCTGAACCAAGCCGAATGGCCCGACAAGCACGGTAGGCGCCGGAAACTCGTGCAAAACCCATTGTCCAACGTCGCGATCCGTCCGTCGGCCGGCAAAATAAGAACGATTACAGGTCATCGCGTCGGTCAGGCCGGCGGCGAATACGGCGCCGAAAACGATCGTGGCGATGGTCGTCGAACCGACCGAGAGACGGAACCTGCCGGCGAGGCGGGCAAGCCGCTCGACGAATCCCAACAATCCCAGCGCGGCGAACGGCGAGGCCATCAGCACGATCGGCAGCACATAGCGGGGGCAGATGTTCCGTCCGTACCAAAGGTGAATCCAGATCGCGCACAGAATTGACGCGGCGACGTAGAACAGCGGTTGGTTGTCGCGCCGCGCCCAGAGGCGGCGCCATCCCCAAAGGCCGCCGAGCATCGCCAGGGCGTAGATCGGCGACAGCCCCCGGGTTAGCGTGGGAAAATATATCCACGCCATATCAAACACGGTCATCGTTGAAGCGGCCGGGTCATTGCCGGGCGAGCCGGAATACAGATGCGCGAGCCAGCTTTGCACTCGTTCGAGCGGATCGAGCCGGAACAGGCTCCAGCCCGCGTTTTCTTGCAGCCAACCGAAATGCACGATAGCCGCCAAGCCCGGCGGGACGATCGCGCACAATGCCAGGCCGAAGAGCAACTTCCGACGCGGCGAAAGCCGGGAGAGAGAACCAGCCGTGTTCGGTTCGAGCGCCCGCCATCGCCAAAAAGTCCACAATACCAGGGGGATGAGCAGAAATACGCCCTCGATGCGCGTTAGGGTGGCCAGGATGATCGCCGCGAGGGCGGCAAGATAATAGCGGAGGCGGACTTCGGTCGCGCCCCGCCACAGCCAGTAGATCGACAGCATGAAGAGCATCCAGAACGTCGGATCGCGCATGATCTCGGGACTCCACTCGATGAATTTCGGGTGGACGGCGTAGAGCATGCAGGCCATCAGTGCGACGCGGTCGTCGAATTGCCGCCGCAGCCATCCCCAGAGCGGCAGCACGACGAGGCTCGAAATCGCCACGCCCCAGACCATGGCGCCAAGCTCCCAATCGAATCCAAGCCGATGCATTCCGGCAATAACGATCGGATAAATGTTGAAATCGAGGTCGTTGAACGCCAGCCGCGCGTTGCCCGCTTCGACGGCCTTGGCGGCGTGGATGTATAGCACGCCGTCGGGGCAGATGCCCGGAAGGCGATGGGCCATCATCGCCCGCGGAACCAGACACAGCACCACCATCGCCGTCATCAGCCATGCGGCCGGCGGCAGCCGTAAACGTTCCGGCTCGGGCAGAGCCAGATGATTGGGATAATCGGCCTCGGCCGGCTCGAATGGTAGAAGCAGACCCATGACGACCTAACCGAATAAGTTCAACGACATAAACACCCCCGAAACGCGATTGCTTCAAAATTTCCTGCCGGTCAAGCGTTCGAATGCCTCGACGTACTTTTCCCGCGTTTTTGTCACCACTTCTGCGGGCAAAGGAGGCGGAGGGCTGTTCTTGTCCCAGTCGGTCGTCGATAGCCAGTCGCGCACGAATTGCTTGTCGAACGACGGCTGACCTCGGCCCGGGGCATATTCGTCCGCCGGCCAGAAGCGCGAGCTGTCGGGCGTCAGCACCTCGTCGATCAGCAGCAACTCGTCGCCGACCCGACCGAACTCGAACTTCGTATCGGCCACGATAATTCCCCGCCGCCGGGCGTGTTCCAGGCCGCGCTGGTAAATCCGCAAACTGCGGCGGCGAAGCTCTTCGGACAAATCGCGGCCGACGATCTCCACCATCCGCTCGAACGAGATGTTTTCGTCGTGACCTTCGGCGGCCTTCGTCGCCGGAGTGAAAATCGGCTCGGGCAGTTCCGAACATTCCCGCAAGCCGGATGGAAGTTTGATGCCGCAGACCGTGCCGCCGCACTGATATTCCTTCCAGCCCGACCCGGCCAAGTATCCGCGCACCACGCACTCGACCGGCACGACTTCGGTCTTGCGACAAAGCGTCGAACGACCGGCAAACATGTCGAGGTCCGTTCCCTCGGGCAGGCCCATCCGTTCGACGTCGGTCGAAATCAAATGATGCGGCTCGTCGAGCAACTCGAACCAGAAAGCGGCGATTTGCGTAAGCAAGCGCCCCTTGTCGGGTATGCCCGTCGGCAACACATAATCGAACGCGCTTATCCGATCGGTGCTGACCAGCAATAACCGATCGCCCAAGTCGTAGATATCGCGAACTTTTCCCTTCTTCACCGGCAAACCGGACAGCGCCGTCTCTCGAACGATTGTGGACATGTGGGTGCAGTGGCTAGTGGTTAGTGGCCAGTGGTTAGTGGCCAGTGGCTAGTGGTGCGGCGGTTAGTGGTGCGGTGGTTAGTGGCTAGTGGGTAATGGTAGCGGAAAGATCGCCCCATCCGCTTGCGGCTTCGCAATCATCGCCATATTTATCACAGCCAATATATGCAAATCTCGAACGAACGACCAGTAGCAACGCCGAACTTGTAGAAATGGATAAACTTGTGTAAATTATCACGATAGATATTTCTGGATTCTTATCTAGGATGCCGATCAGATGGGCAAAATGCGATTCCGTGTTATTCCGGCCGAGCGCAACACGGAACAATTGGCCAATCGAGCGTATTTAACGGGCATCGACCACACCAGTTGGCCGGTGCAAGTGTCTATCGAGGGGGATGTGTTGGCACTCGGGCGCGCGGTATCAGAATCCGCCCGGCTTCATGCCCCCTGGACGATCGAGGGACACGGCGAAGTGAGCCTTTCGACCGGCAGCCTGCTCGAACGGGCGGAGCCATATCCGTTGCCGCTCGAGTTTGCCCGGGGCACGATCATTCACGTTCGCAATCAGCTTTCCGAATGGGAATTGATCGGGTTGATCCCACCCCCGGCGATTGGAGAAAAGTTGGCGGCGGCCGTCGAGCTGTTTTCGCATGCGGCGGTCGAGGGCGACAATCCGGCTGAATCGGCCAGGAAAGCCGAGGAAGCGATTCGCTGCGCCCTCGACGCGGGCAACCTGCTGGCAACCGCATACACCGAACAGTCGATCGCCGCGCGGCGGCGCGACGCCGCCAGGCCGCTCGGATTGCTCGGCGCCGAGATTGGCAACGACCTGTTGGACGATTACACCGCGCGGCAGTTCATCATGTCGTTCAACGCCGCGCAGGTGCCCATCGGATGGCGAGAAACCGAATCGACCGAAGGGCATTTCTCCTGGAAAATCAACGACCGGCAGATCGATTGGTGCCGCAAACACGGCTTGAAAGTGGCGGCCGGGCCGCTGCTGTTGCTCGACCACCGCGACCTGCCCGATTGGCTCTATCTGTTCGAGGAAGATTTCGAGAACATCGTCGAGTTCGTCTCTACGTTTGTCCGCGCGGCCGTCGAGCGGTATCGCGGCCGGGTAGACTATTGGATTTGCGCCGGAAGAGTCAATTCGGACGTGCTCTCGCTGTCCGAGCAGGAGCGATTGCGGCTGGCGGCACGCACCGTCGAACTGGTCCGCGATTTGGACCCCGACACCCCGGCGTTGGTGTCGTTCGACCAGCCGTGGGCCGAATACATGCGCGAGCGGCACGACGACTTTCCTCCCTTTTATTTCGCCGACGCCCTCCTCCGCGCGGACATCGGACTGACCGGTTTGATGCTGGAAATGAACGTCGGCTTCACGCCGGGCGGAACGATGGCCCGGCACATACTCGAATACGGCCGGCAACTCGACTCGTGGTCGGTGCTGGGCGTGCCGCTGTGGCTTTCGCTCTGCGCGCCGAGCGGGCATCACGACGATCCGCTGGCCGTGCGTAAGATAACGCTTCCGCCGGGCAATTGGACGCCCGCCGCACAACAAGTCTTTGCCGCGCGATTGATCCCCTTCGCACTGGCGCGGCCGATGGTTCGGGGCGTGCTGTGGAACCAATTGCTCGACGCCCGCCCCCACGATTTCCCTCACGGCGGACTCTTCGACGACCGCCGTCAGGCAAAACCCGCCCTGCGAACCTTGGCCGCCATCAAACGGAAGCTGCTGAAATAGCTTCGCGCCAGCCGTCTCAAACTCACAATCCTGAGCGCTGTGTCGCTACCTATATTTATCCGGCTACTCGCTCCAGGCCGCGGGGCGCGATATACTACGGTCATGAGCACCGAACCCACGGAAATCCAGGGCGGCGTCGAGCGGCGCAGGGCGGCGGAGATGAGTATGCAGCGCGGCCGTTTGCCTGCCGAAGTACCCGGCTACGAGCCGGAGCGGTTTCTCGGCGTCGGCGCTTACGGCGAGGTGTGGGTCGCCCGCGAAAAAAACACCGGCCGGCGCGTGGCCGTGAAGTTTTACGCCCATCGCGGCGGGCTGGACTGGTCGCTCTTGAGCCGGGAGGTCGAAAAACTCGCCTTCCTCTTCGCCGACCGCTACGTGGTGCAACTGTTGGGCGTCGGCTGGGACTCCGACCCGCCCTACTACATCATGGAGTATCTGGAAAACGGCTCGCTGGCCGATCGGATCGCGCGGGGGCCGCTGCCGGTCGACGAGGCGGTGTCGCTGTTCCGCGACGTGGCGACCGGCCTGGTCCACGCCCACGGCAAAGGCGTATTACACTGCGACCTGAAGCCGGCCAACGTGCTGCTCGACCAGGACGGCAAGCCGCGGTTGGCCGATTTCGGCCAGTCGCGCCTTTCGACCGAGCAGGCGCCGGCCTTGGGCACGATGTTCTACATGGCCCCGGAACAGGCCGACCTGGAGGCCGTGCCCGACGCACGTTGGGACGTCTACGCCCTCGGCGCGCTGTTGTATTGCATGTTGACCGGCGGGCCCCCGCATCGGTCGGACAAGACGGCCGATGTCTTCGAGCGTACGCCCGGGCTGGCCGAACGGCTGGCGCACTATCGCATGACCATCGAGCAGTCGCCCCCGCTCGCCGAGCATCGCCGCCGCCGGGGCGTCGATAAAATGCTGGCGGCCATCGTCGATCGCTGCCTGGCGGCCGACCCGGAACAGCGTTACCCCAACGTGCAGGCGGTCATCGACGCTTTGGACGAGCGGGCGGGACGGCTGGCTCGCCGGCCGATGATGATCCTCGGCGCGGTCGGTCCGGCGCTGCTGCTGGCCGTGGTGACCTGGTTCGCCCACCAGGGTTTCAGCTCGGCCTTGGGCGAATCGGACGAAGCCCTGACGCAGCAGGCGTTGGAGAGCAATCGCTTCGCCGTCCAATTTGCCGCCCGCACCGCCTCGAACGAACTGGAAAGCCGCTTCCGGCAGGTCGAGCGGATGGCCGAGTCGAAAGAGTTCCGCCGTCTGGCGGCCGAGTCGTTGGCCAATCCCGAATTGAGCGATCTTCTTGCGCGCTTGGCCGACCCGAACATCGAACCGGCGGAGGAAACCACGCTGCGGAAGCAGTTTTTAGCGCACCCCGCGCGGGAAAAATTGCAGGGCGAATTCCGGACGCTGCTTCCTTCCGCGACTCGCCCCGGCGACGAGGAGGAAGTCGCCAGTTGGTTCTTCTGCGACGCCGGCGGCATCTCGACGGTTCGCGTGCCCGAGGGACGCACGCTCGGCGGGAACTTCGCCTGGCGCAGTTTTTTCCACGGCGGTCCCAGCGATTTGCCCGACGCCTGGCGGCCCGCGCCCGACGGATACATCAAGCAAACCACGCTCTCCGACGTGTTCCGCTCGCGGGCGACGTTGTGCTGGATCGTGGCCGTCAGCGCGCCGGTTTACGACCTCTCGCCGGAGCGAAAGTTCATCGGCGTGGTGGCCATGACCGCCGAGGTCGGCCGGTTCATCGACTTTCCCAACGTGGAAAACCAGTTCGCCGTGATGGTCGACAATCGGCCGGGCAAGCACAAGGGCGTGGTGTTGCAGCATCCGCTGTTCGACAAGCTGCTGGCCAAGGACGCCAAGCTGCCCGACGGGTTTCAGCATCATCGCGTTTCGCCCGGCGATCTGCCCGACACGGCCGCGCGTCAAAAACATTATAGAGATCCGCTGGCGCTCGATTCGGAGGGCGGCGAGTTTAACCGCCGCTGGCTTGCCCGAATGGCCCCCGTCCGCGTCCGCGGCAAAGACACCGGCTGGATCGTCATCGTACAGGAAGACTACGACGCGGCCATCAACTCGACGCTCGTCAAGCTGAAACGCGGCCTGCTCCGCTCCGGCGTGATCGCCCTGGGCCTCGTCGCCCTGGTTATGGCCGGTCTGTGGGGAATGGCGAAACGGCTGAGCGTAAACCGGTAGGTCATTGACGAACTGCCGACCTGTCTCAACCGATAAGTGGCGGTGGATGTCGCCCGCGCAGCATTTCTTCTCCGCGGATCGCCAGAATCAATACCCGATTCATTTTCAGGGCCTCCACGGTAGCGCGGCCGGTGGGCGAGAGACCCTGAATCTGCACGCCATCCCAACAAAAATGTTCTTTCCACGAATCGCGTCGCGGGTTGAACAACGCAGCCTTCACGCCGGACTGCGGGTCTAAGGCGTGTTGCCTCGCTGCCTTGCGGAGCGAACAGGAAACGCAAGCCAAAGCGAGGTTTTCTTCGATGGTCGCTCCCCCTCGCGACACAGGTGCAACGTGATCGACGTGAAACCGGGCTTCTTGGCCTTCTTGCGACAGCCCGCAATCCTCGCAACGGCCGCCAGCGCGTCGGAAGACTAATCGCCATAAATGTGCGGGAATGTCGCTCATGTTCGCTCGCCGTTCCCGCTACTTTGTCAACCGCTCGGCCCGCAGACGCAACACCGAGAGCAAGTCGGCCATGTTGACAAGCCCTTCCGCTTCACGCCGCTCGTCGGCCGAAAGCGGCTCGCCCCGGTCCTGCTGATCCAGCAGCGAATCCAGCCGGCGTTGAACACCCTCAGGCAAATGGAACCTTGCCAGATCATCGGGCACTTCTAATTGAAAAGCCACGGCTTGGGACACAGGAACCTCCGATCTTGAATAATAGCTTCATGACGATCATACTATTATATCCTGGATTTCACCACATTGGAACTGCTGAATGCCCGACCTGATCGCACAAGGAACCGAAGCTCAACATCGTTGGCGGCGTCCTCTGCCCGAAGGACAGGAAATCGTCCTTGGTCGGCTGGGCGGCGTTTGGGCCGTCCCCTGGGACCACCAGGTCTCACGGCGGCACGTGGCCCTCGTCTGGGACGGCCGGCGGCTGAAGGTCCGCCGCCTGCCCGACGCGAAAAATCCCCTCTTTCTCGGCGGCCGCGAGAAAGACCGCTTCGAGATTGCGCCGGGCGAACACTTCGTTGTCGGACAAACCGTCTTCACGCTGGCCGATCAGCGGGTGGACGTGTCGGTCGATCAGCCCGCCCCCGTCCAACAGCAATCCTTCAGCGCCCAGTACCTGAAGGGCGTGCAGTTCCGCAACCCCGACCATCGCATCGAGGTGCTCACCCGCCTGCCCGACGTTATCTCCGGCGCCGCCGGCGACCAGGAACTGTTCGTCCGGCTGGTGAGCATGTTGCTGGCCGGCATACCCCGGGCCGACGCTGCCGCCGTCGTGGCCGCGGAAGAGGTGACGGGTGACGGGGAGCGGGGGACGGGGGACGGGAAACGAAGCGCGGGGAAAGATGATAGAGACCAGACGGCAGAGAACAGCAGACATGCCTCGGTTTCCTCGCTTCCCTCTCCCCTCTCCCCTCGCCCCTCTCACCTTTTCTCTCCCCCCGCCCCGCTCGTTCTCCACTGGGACCAGCGAATGGCGATTGCCGGCAACTTCCGGCCGAGCCAGGGGCTGATACTCGAATCGCTGCGCCAGGGCCAGAGCGTTCTGCACGTCTGGCGCGGGGCCGCCGCCGCCTTGCCCGACTCCTATACAGCCAGCGATTCGTTCGATTGGGCCTTTTGCACGCCGGTGCTGGGCAAGTCCTGCCGCGGCTGGGGACTTTATCTCGCCGGCCGTTTCAACGTCGAGCGGTCCGGCGCCACCCCTTCCTCCGATCCGACCGACCTCCGCGAGGACGTGAAATTCGCCGAACTGGTGGCGGCCATGCTCAGCTCGCTCCGCGAGATGCGGCTGCTCGAACATCGCCACGCCACGCTCAGCCAATTCTTCTCGCCGGTCGTGTTGGAAACGCTCGCCGACGAAGACCCCGAGGAGGTTCTCGCCCCGCGCGAGACCGAAGTCACGGTCATGTTCTGCGACCTGCGCGGCTTCTCGCGCGAGTCGGAACGGCATTCGGGCGACCTGCTCGGGCTGCTGCGGCGGGTGAGCAACGCGCTGGGCGTAATGACCCACCACATCCGCGCGCAGGGCGGCGTGGTCGGCGACTTTCAGGGCGACGCCGCCATGGGCTTCTGGGGCTGGCCACTGCCGCAAAAAGACGCCGTGCCACGCGCCTGCCGGGCGGCCCTGGCCGTACGCGCCGAGTTCGAGGCCGCCGCCGCCTTCCGAACCGGCATCGGCATCGCCACCGGCCCGGCCGTCGCCGGCAAGATCGGCACCGTCGATCAGGTGAAGGTCACCGTTTTCGGCCCGGTCGTCAACCTTGCCGCGCGGCTCGAGGGGATGACGAAAATCATCCACGCGCCGATCCTGCTGGACGAGGCCACGGCGGCAAAAGTCCGCCGCGAAGTGCCCCGCGACGTCGCCCGACTGCGGCGGCTGGCGAACGTGCTCCCCTACGGACTCGACACGCCCCTGGAGATCAGCGAATTGCTCCCTCCATCGGCCGAGTATCCCCAACTTGCCGACGAACATCTACAGTTGTACGAAGCGGCGCTCGATGCTTTTTTCTCGGGCGAGTGGCCGAAGTCGTTCGAGCTGCTGCATCGCATCCCGGCCGCCGACCAGGTGAAAGATTTTCTCGTGGTCCACATCGCCCGCCACAATCGCCGCCCGCCGCCGGATTGGGACGGCGTGATTCCCCTGGCGAGTAAATGAGTAAAAACGTAGATAAAATGAGGAAAAACGTAGATAATGTGTGACTGATTACCATTATCCATCATTTCCTTGTTCCCAAGCTCTGCTTGGGAACACACTGCCCGGATGCTCCGCATCCGCCCCCGACTCGATTGAGCACATGGTAGGGCCGAAGCCGCGGCATGACCGCATGGCCGCGTGCGGCGAAATACAACCGTTTTCCGCGTTGTCCGGGAGTTGGTCAGCAGGATTGCGGATTTCCATTTTAGTA